>Ga0137307_100525_pt1 | contig 48958 bp, 41 predicted proteins | sample NAcewD2O_March_2_FD_97180 | JGI IMG/M metagenome (GOLD analysis project Ga0137307, IMG submission 97180) | Mouse cecal microbial communities from Vienna, Austria - N-Acetylglucosamine amended D2O_March | ecosystem: Host-associated > Mammals > Digestive system > Large intestine > Cecum | place... | reverse complement strand
CAAGTAGCCTTCGCGCTCTTCTCGCATGACAGAAGCGGCCGGGAATCGTCCCAGCCGCTTCCTTTTTTGCGTGTGGCGTGTGCCTTATCGGCTTTCGCGGGGTGCGAGCATGAGCAGCACGCGTTCCGCGATCCACTCGTAGCCCGACTTGGCCGCGCGGGCCACGTCGTAGACCGTCTCCACCTGTGTGCGCAGCTGCTCTACGGCGTCGCGGATCGACAGGCGGTAGATAATCGCGGCGATCACGGCGAAGAAGCCGCCGATGACGAGCGAAGCCGCTACGAGCGATCCGGTCAGTTGCGTGAGCCATGCGACCGCAGCCGTGAGTCCGAGCATCACCGCCAGCAGAGCCGTGGTGATGAATCCTGCGATCGAAGCGGCGAGGTACCCGCGTTTCGGATTTTCGACATTCTTCTCCATGATGCGCGCGGTTTGCCGATTACACGTTGTCGTACTTGCTGGCTACCTTGCCGATCTCGGACTGTACCTTCTCGTGTACCTTGTCGAGTTTCTCGTGGACCTTCTCGCTCTGCTTGTCGATGAAATCCTTGATCTGCTTGCGCAGCTCGGGGCCCGACTGCGGAGTGAGCAACATGGCGAGGGCCGAACCTACGACCATACCGCCGATGAGCGATGCGATGACGATTCCTGTGTTTTTCATAAGGCTTGAAGTTTTAAAAATTCATAGCCTCCACGTGCAAACTCTGAGCCAAACTCCTATCTTTGCATCGGTGATTTCGTCGCTCCATACTTCTGTCGCCTTCACGGGACACCGCACCTACGGCGGCCAGGCCGCCGAGGCGCTGTGCGCCGTCGTGCGGCGGCTTCACGCCCGCGGCTGCCGCACGTTCCTCTGCGGCATGGCCGTAGGCTTCGATCTGGCGGCCGCCGAGGCCGTGGTGGCCTGCCGCCAGGAGCTGCCCGACATCGCTCTGGTGGCCGTCATCCCCTTCGAGGGGCAGGAGCGCGGCTTTTCGGCCGCCGACCGCGAGCGCTATGCCCGCGTGCGCGCCGCTGCCGACAGCGAGGTGGTGCTCCTGCCCGCCTACCGCCCGGGCTGCTACGCCTTGCGCAACGACTATCTGGTCGATCGTGCGTCGGTGGTCGTGGCGTGGTACGACGGTTCGCCCGGGGGCACGCGCTACACCGTGCGCCGGGCCCTGCGCCGCGGGCGCGAGGTCGTCGGCCTCTGTCCCCGGTCGCCCCTCCCGGCCTCCGCTCCCACCTTATTCTAATGGACCCGTCCCGTCCGGCTTTCGGCTGCGAGCAGACGGTCGATCGCCGTGCGTGCGGCCGCCTCGCCCGGGCGCGGTGCGTCGTCGTCGGCGAGCCGCCCCTGCCGGTCGAAGAGCAGCAGGTGGGGGATGCGGTGGTGGCCGATCTCCTTCATGAAGCGGCTCTGCGCGGCGTTGAGCACGCGATAGCTGAGGCCTCCGGTCCGCTCTACGGCGTGCCGGTCGGCTGCCCGCAGCCACGCCTCGCGCCCCTCGTCCAGCGAGAGATAGACGAACGCCGCCTCGCGGCCGGCATACTCCTCGCGCAGCTTGAGCACCGCCGGCATCTCGCCGCAGCAGGGGCCGCACCACGAGGCCCACAGATCTGCGTAGACCACCTTGCCGCGCAGCCGGTGCAGGATGTCGGCCAGATCGTGGCGCGTGCCGTCGGCCGCCTCGACCACCAGGTCCACGGTATACCCGTTTTCGAGGTGCGGTTTGCCGACGATCACCTCGGGCGTGTAGCTCCGATCGCCCGTCAGTGCCACGTAGAGGCGGTTGCAGGTGTCGAGCAGCTCGGGCGCGAAGCGGTGCCAGCCGCCGTCGTTGGAGGCGAGGCGCTCCAGCATGTAGCGCAGCGCGGCGGCCCGGGCGAGGGGGCGCTGTGCGGTGTCGGCGGCCAGCTGCGTGCACCGTGCGGCGGTCACCTCGCGCGGGGGTATCGCCCAGGCGCTGCTCAACGCGAGCCGCTGCACGGAGGGGTAGTGCAGCAGCGAGTCGCAGCCCAGTGCCGAGTCGTCGCGCCCGGCGTGCGGCATCCGGCAGCGGCGCAGGTGGTCGGCGTAGCGGGGCGGCAGGGCTTCCGCCCGCTCCAGCGAGTCGATGCGCGCGGCGAAGTCGGCCTCGTAGGCCTCGAGGATCGGTTGCAGCGAATCCAGGTCGGGGCAGCACCGCTCGTAGCGCTCCAGCAGCTCGCGCGGCGCGCTCTTTCTTTTGGGGCCGTTGAGCACCCACCACATGAGCCTGTATTTGGAGTAGGTGCAGACCGTGCGCAGGTTGTAGCCCGTCGGGCGGTGGATCGCCCTCGGGTCCTCTTCCGGGAGGTTGTAGAGCCACGTGTTGCGCTCCGAGCGGAGGCTGCGCAGTTGCGGGCGCCCCGTCGCGGCGTAGGTGAAGAGCACCGTGTCGCCCCCTTCGATCAGATAGCAGTTGTCCTCGATGCACTGGTTGCGGTGCACGATCTCGGCGTAGCCGCCCCAGGCGGGTATCGTGAGCGTGTCGCGGCCCGCCTGCGGCGGGGTGTAGTGGCGCAGGCGCAGCAGCGTGTCGACGAAGTCGACGGTCGTCTCGGGCAATGACCTCATGGAGCTGCCGAAGCGGCGGGTCGAGAGCTGGTCGGGGCAGTCGTCGAAGAGGATCGTCACGCGCGAGGTGTCGGTCCGATCGGCCTGCGGCGCGGCGGTGCAGGCTGCCAGCAGGGGCAGCGTGCAGATGAAGCGAAGAAGCGGTTTCATGGCTGGGAGATGGGTTTGCGCAAATGTAATTAAAAAAAACGGGAGGGGGGGGGTAGCACGTTTTTCTTGAAAAAAAATTGAAAAATTTTGTCGTTTCGGATTTTAGGGTTATCTTTGTGCGCTCTTAAGGTTATAAGGGCCTTCGTTCGGGGTGTAGCGCAGTCCGGTTAGCGCGCCAGCTTCGGGAGTTGGAGGTCGCTGGTTCGAATCCAGTCTCCCCGACAAGAAAAAGTCTCTGCTTTGGCAGAGACTTTTTTCGTATGCGCGTATGTCGGCTGTGGGCCGCGGCTCCGGGCATAACGCAACCGGCCCGCAGGCACTGCCTGCGGGCCGGTTTTTCGTGTGTCGTGCGGCAGCGGTGTGCGCGCCCCGGATTCCGCGAAAGGGTTTTGCGGCGTGTGGCGCCGGATGGCGCGCCAAGTTCTGCGCCGGGTTCCGCGAAAGGCGTCGCGTCGGCCGCATGTCGGGAAAAGGACGCGTCCGGATGCCGCTGTGCTTTCGTTGCGTCAGGCGTAGCCCTTGGCCTCCATGTTGCCCCGCAGTACCTCCAGCGCGTTGAGCGCCAGCGCCTCCAGCTCGTCCTCGCCGGGGTATACCTCGATCGGCGCGATGAACGAGCAGCGGGCGCGCAGGTAGTCGACCACCCACGTGCTGTGGGCGATGCCGCCCGTGAGCAGGATGGCGTCGACGCGCCCCGAGAGGGCCGCGGCCAGCGAGCCGATCTGCTTGGCGACGTTGTAGCACATCGCCTCCAGCATCTTCGCCGCGCGCTGGTCGCCCGTCCCGATGCGCTGCACGACCTCCATCACCGAGTTGGTCCCCAGGTAGGCGACCAGACCGCCCTTGCTCGACACGTATTTGAGCAGCTCCTCGCGCGTGTACTGTCCCGAGAAGCAGACCTTGATGAGCTCGCTCGACGGGAGCGAACCCACGCGGTCCGGCGCGAAGGGGCCGTCGCCGTCCAGTGCGTTGTTCACGTCGACGATGCGTCCCTGCTTGTGCGCCGCCACCGAGATGCCGCCGCCCATGTGGGCGATGATGAAGTTCGATGTGTCGTAGCCCATGCCCTTCTCGCGGCAGTGCCGGCGGGCGATGGCCCGGTGGTTGAGCGCGTGGAAGATGGGCTTGCGCGTGCACATGGGCATGCCCGTCATGCGGGCTGCGTCGTCCATCTCGTCGACCACGGGCGGGTCGGCGATGTAGGCCTTGATGCCCGCCGTGTGGGCGAGCTGCTCGGCCAGCAGGCCTCCCAGGTTGCAGGCGTGGCGCATCTGTGCGTGGCGCAGGTCGTACTTCATCTGGGTAGTGACCTCGTAGACGCCGCCGGGCACGGGGCGGATCAGTCCGCCGCGGCCGATGATGGCGTCGAGCTGACGGATCTCGAAGCCGTGCTCACGCAGCGCGTCGAGGATCAGCCCCCGCCGCCAGTCGAGCTGGTCGATGGGGTCCTTGAAGGCGGTCACCTCTTCGAGGCGATGGCGCAGGTTGAGCTCCACGAGCGGACGTTCGTCCTCGTAGAGCGCCAGTTTGGTGGATGTCGAGCCGGGATTGATCGCCAGGATTTTGTAGCTCATAGTGTTCTCGGTTCGGATTGTGGAGTTTGCGGATAGGGAAAAACGTCCGCCCCGAGCGGCTCGGGACGGACGGATGCGGCTATTTGGCTGCCAGGCAGGCCAGTGCGATTGAGTAGAGCTTCGTCTTGCTCGAGTCGCCGCGCGAGGTAAGCACGCAGGGGACTTTCGTGCCCATGACCATTGCGGCCAGCTCGCCGCCGCAGAGGTGCGTCGTCGACTTGAAGAAGACGTTGGCCGACTCGAGGTTGGGGAAGAGCAGGCAGTCGGGATCGCCGGCCACCGACGAGCCCTTGACTTTCTTGTGCTCGGCCACCTCCTTGTAGAGAGCCACGTCGAGCGACAGCGGGCCGTCGACGATCACCTTGCCCAGCTGTCCGCGGTCGGCCATCTTGGCCAGCAGCGCACCCTCGGTCGACGAGACGACGTTGGGCAGCAGCTGCTCCGAGGGGGCGATGCAGGCGATCTTGGGGGTGTCGATGCCCAGCAGCTTGGCCGTCTGCGCGAGGTAGCCGATCTGCTTCATCTTCTGCTTGAAGTCGGGCAGGGGAATCACCGCCACGTCGGAGATCGCCAGCAGCTTGTGGTAGCAGGGCATCTCGACGATCGACACGTGGCTCAGCACGCCCTTCGGGGGGAAGAGGCCCGCCTCCTTGTTGAGGATGCCGCGCATGTACTTGTCGGTCGACACGAGGCCCTTCATCAGCACGTCGGCGTTGCCCGCCACGACCGAAGCCACGGCCAGCTGCACGCACTTGACGTCGCTCTTCTCGTCGACGATGTTGAATGCCTTGATGTCGAGGCCGTTGTCGGCGCACACCTGCTCGATGACGGCCTTCTCGCCGTAGAGCGTGGGCTCCACCAGCCCCTCCTGGTAGGCCTCGTAGACGGCCGCCAGCGTGTGCGAATCCTGCCCGTAGGCTACGGCCAGGCGTTTTTTACCCTTCTTTCTCGCCTCTTCGACGATCTCGGTAAGATGTTGGATCATGGTTCTATGTTTTTGTTTTGTGAACGGTCTATTTTACCAGGTTGTAGGTGTCGGTGGCGATCATCAGCTCCTCGTTGGTGGTGATGACGGCGACCTTGACTTTCGACGCGGGCGTCGAGAGGATCTTGTCTTCGCCGCGCACGCCCTTGTTGGCCGCGCTGTCGAACTCCACGCCCATGAACTCGAGGCCCGAGCATACGAACTCGCGCAGCTCGTCGGAGTTCTCGCCCACGCCGCCCGTGAAGACGATCATATCCAGACCGCCCATCTCGGCGGCGTACTGGCCCACGAACTTCTTCACGCGGCCGTAGTGCATGTCGCGGGCGAGGATGGCGCGCTCGTTGCCCTCGTCGTAGGCGCGGTCGATGTCGCGCATGTCGCTCGAGAGGCCGGTGATGCCCAGCACGCCCGACTTCTTGTTCATCATCTCGTCGATCTGGGCGAAGGTCATGCCCTCCTTCTCGCCGATGAAGGTGATGGCGCTGGCGTCGACCTGACCGCAGCGCGTGCCCATCACCAGGCCGTCGAGCGGCGAGAAGCCCATCGACGTGTCGAACGACTTGCCGTTCATGACGGCCGTCACCGAGGCGCCGTTGCCCACGTGGCAGGTGACGATCTTCGAGCGGTCGGGGTCGAGCCCGGCCAGCTCGGCGCCCACGCGGGCCACGTACTTGTGGCTGGTGCCGTGGAAGCCGTACTTGCGCACGCGGTACTTCTCGTAGTAGGCGTAGGGGAGGGCGAACATGTAGTTGACGGCCGGAATGGTCTGGTGGAACGAGGTGTCGAAGACGGTCACCTGCCGCACGCCGGGCAGCACCGTCTCGATGGCCTCGATGCCCTGCAGGCTCGCGGGGTTGTGCAGCGGGGCGATCTGGCAGAGCGAGGCGATCTTCCGCTTCACGTCGTCGTCGACCAGGCAGCTCTGGGGGAAGAACTCGCCGCCGTGGGCCACGCGGTGTCCGACGGCCTTCACCTCGTCGAGCGAGGCGATCACGCCGTGCTCCGGGTCGGTGAGCGCCTGCATGACCAGGCTGATGCCCGTCGTGTGGTCGGGGATGGGTTGGCGGAGCTCGAATTTATCCTTGCCCACGGGCTTGTGCGTCAGGTCGCCCTCGGGCAGGCCGATGCGCTCCACGATACCTTTTGCGAGCAGTTCGCTCGACGCGTCGTTCATGTCGATCACCTGATATTTGATCGACGACGAACCGCAGTTCAGAACCAGAATTACCATTTTAATATAGTTTTAAATAGTTTTCAGCAGTTGCCCGACCCGCATGCCGGCGGCCGCGCAGAGGATGCACACCCCGACGCTCGCCGCCACGTAGGCCGCGGCCGGGCCGTAGTTGCCCGCGCGCAGCAGCCTCACGGCGTCGGCCGAGAAGGTCGAGAAGGTCGTGAAGCCTCCGCAGAAGCCCACCGTGAGCAGCCACGCGGCGGGCTGCGAACGCAGCGCCTCGGCCAGCAGACCGATCAGCAGCGATCCAGCGGCGTTGACGGCGAAGGTCCCGGCGGGAAATCCCCACAGCGTATGTCCGGCCAGCACGATGCCCGACAGCGCATGGCGGGCCATGCTGCCCAACGCGCCGCCGCATCCCACTGCCAGCAGTTCACGAATCATAAGCTAAAGGTAGCAATTATTTCCGATCCGTGCAAATCCCGGCGAAAAATGCGGCCGTTCCGTAAGTTTTTCCGCCTTTTCGGCGACCTGCGGCCGGCTGTGCGGTCCGTCGTCGCGATCCGCGGCCCGGGATCCGTCTGCCGTCGCCCGCGTGCTGCCGTGCTGTCGTGCTGCCGTGCGACCTGCGACCCGCCGTCCGCGGCCCGCTGCTCGGCCCGGGTTCAGGGTTCGAACTTGTAGCCCACCCCCTTGACCGTCACGATGCGGTCGTCGCCGATTTTCTGCCGCAGCTTGCGGATGTGGACGTCGATGGTGCGGTCGCCGACCACCACCTTGGCGCCCCACACCTTGACGTAGATCTCTTCGCGCGCGATGAGCTGTCCGGGCGAGGCGGCCAGCAGCTCGAGCAGCGCGAACTCCTTGCGCGGGAGGCGGATCTCGCGGCCGTCGCACCGTACCGTGTGGCGGGCGCTGTCGACCTCGATGCCGCGCGCGGCGGGGGGCTCCGTCGCCGTCGCCGCTTCGGGCGCGCCCTCCGGCGGCGTGTCGGCGGCGGCGTCCACGCGCTTGAGTATGGCTCGTATGCGGCTCATCAGCAGCTTCATCTTGATGGGCTTGGTGATGTAGTCGTCGGCCCCGACGCCGAACCCCGTGAGCTGCTGCTCCTCTTCGCCCAGCGCCGAGAGGAAGACCACCATCGTGTCGCGCAGCGCCGGGTCGCGGCGGATCGCGCGGCAGGTCTCGGCTCCGTCCATGCGGGGCATCATCCTGTCGAGCAGGATCAGGTGGGGACGGCAGCGGGCGGCCGTTTGCAGCGCCTCGGCGCCGTCGCGGGCGGTGTAGAGTTCGTAGCCCTCCTTGAGGAGGTTGTAGCCGACGAATTCGAGGATGTCGACCTCGTCGTCGACCAGCAGGATGCGGTGGCTCATGGGCGGGGTGGGGTGTTGCCGCGCCGCCGCCTCCGGGCGCGGCGGCGCGCGGCTCGGGGCGGGGTTGCGAATCACCGCGAAGATAGCAAATTTCCGTGGAAAACGTTCGGCGGGCCGGGAAAAATGGTTATATTTGCGGGATTTATATCCGTTCGCGCGTGCGAGCGGGCAAATACCCACAGCGATGGCTACTGAAAATCCGACCCTTCCCGCTCCCGAGGAGCTTGCCGGCACCCCTGCCCAGGAGGATGCGAATCCCATGACCGATACGACCCCTGCCGCCGGGGAGGCGACGCAGGGCGGCGACGCGGCGCCCCGCGCCCGGCGCGCCCGGATCCGTCCCGAGGCCGAGATGGTGGCCGGGTCGGAGGAGTTCTCCGACGTCGAGGAGGAGGCCGCGGCGATGCCCTCGGTCGACTTTTCCGACGAGGAGGCCGCGCTGGCGGCCCAGGGCGCCGGCCTGGAGATCGAGGACGAGACGGTCGAGGAGGCTGCGGCCGAAGCGCTCTCCGCGCCGGCGGTCGGCGAGGAGCGCTTCGCCGGCAAGAGCAAGGAGGAGCTGCTCGCGATCTTCGCCGCGTTGCTGGCCGAGCGTCCCGTGCAGTCGATTCGCCGCGAGGTGGAGGCGCTCAAGATCGCCTTCTACCGCATCCGCCGCGCCGAGGTCGAGGCGGCCCGCCGCACCTTCCTCGGGCAGGGGGGCGACGAGTCGGCCTTCACGCCCGCGGTCGACGGCGCCGAGGTGCGCCTGAAGGAGCTCTTCCGCGACTACCGTACCCGCCGCGACGAGTTCATCGCCTCGCTCGAGGCCGAGAAGGAGGCCAACCTGCGCACGAAGCTCGCGATCATCGAGGAGCTCCGCGAGCTGGTCGGCTCGGACGAGACGCTCAACCACACGTTCACTCGCTTCCGCGAGTTGCAGCAGCGCTGGAAGGAGACGGGCCCCGTGCCGCAGCCGCAGGTCAAGGACCTGTGGGAGACCTACAACCTCCACGTCGAGAACTTCTACGGCTTCATCAAGATCAACAAGGAGCTGCGCGACCTCGACCTGAAGAAGAACTACGAACTCAAGCTCTCGCTGTGCGAGCAGGCCGAGGCGCTGGTGGCCGACGAGCAGGCGGTCGAATCGTTCCGCAAGTTGCAGAAGCTCCACGACGAGTGGCGCGAGGCGGGCCCCGTGGCCAACGAATACAAGGAGGCGCTCTGGGAGCGCTTCAAGGCGGCCTCCGCCCGCATCAACCGCCGCCACCAGGAGCACTTCGAGGCCCTGAAGGCCGAGCAGACCAAGAACCTGGCCCTCAAGACGGAGCTCTGCGCCGCCGCCGAGGAGCTCACCGCCCAGCCGCTCACCACGCGCCGCGAGTGGAACCGTGCGAGCGACCGTCTGCTCGAGATCCAGAAGACGTGGAAGAGCATCGGCTTCGCCCCCAAGAAGGACAACAACCGCATCTACGAGCGGTTCCGCACGGCGTGCGACCGCTTCTTCGAGGCCAAGCGCCGCTTCTACGCCGGTCTGAAGAGCGAGATGGAGCACAACCTGGCGCTCAAGATCGAGCTGTGCGAGGCGGCCGAGGCGCTGGCCGGCAGCGAGGAGTGGAAGAAGACCACCGACGAGCTGATCGCCCTGCAGGCCCGCTGGAAGCAGGTGGGGCTCGTTTCGCGCCGCCACTCCGACGCGGTATGGAAGCGTTTCCGCGCCGCCTGCGACCGCTTCTTCGAGCGCAAGAGCGCCCACTTCTCGTCGGTCGACGACGAGCACGGCCGCAACCTCGCGCTCAAGCGCGCGCTGCTCGACGAGATGGCCGCTGCCGTGGATCGGGTCCGCGCGGAGGGCTACGACGTGATCCGCGACTTCCAGCGCCGCTGGGGCGAGATCGGCTTCGTGCCCATCAAGCAGAAGGAGGCGATCCAGAAGCGTTACAAGGCTGTGGCCGACGCGCTCTTCGACGCCCTGCGCGGCTCGGAGCGCGACCGCTCGATGAACCGCTTCCGCGAGCGCGTCTCGGCGCTCAAGGGCGCCGGCGAGCGCCGCGTGCGCTCCGAGCGCGAGCGTCTCGGCAGCAAGGTGCGCCAGCTGGAGCAGGAGATCGCCCTGCTGGAGAACAATATCGGCTTCTTCGCCAAGTCGAAGAACGCCGAGGCGCTGGTGGCCGACGTGCGCGCCAAGATCGACCGTGCGCGTGACGAGATGCGGTCGCTCGTCGAGAAGGTCCGCCTGCTCGACAGCGAGGAGAAATAACGTGCCGGCGCGCCGCGGCTTCCCGGGGGCGCTGCGGGCCGACTACGAACCGGACAATAATAATATAAGTTCACGATATGAAACTTTCGAAACCCAAGTACATCTTCGTCACGGGCGGTGTGGCTTCGTCGCTCGGCAAGGGTATCATTTCGGCCTCGATGGCCCGCCTGCTCCAGGCCCGCGGCTACTCGGTGACCATCCAGAAGCTCGACCCCTACATCAACGTCGACCCCGGCACGCTCAACCCCTACGAGCACGGCGAGTGCTACGTCACGGAGGACGGCGCCGAGACCGACCTCGACCTGGGCCACTACGAGCGCTTCACCGACCATCCCACCTCGAAGGCCAACAACGTCACCACGGGCCGCATCTACAAGAGCGTGATCGAGAAGGAGCGCAAGGGCGAGTACCTCGGCAAGACCGTGCAGGTGATCCCCCACATCACCGACGAGATCAAGCGGCGCATCCAGCTGCTGGGCCAGAGCAAGCGCTACGACATCATCATCACCGAGATTGGCGGCACGGTGGGCGACATCGAGTCGCTGCCCTTCATCGAGTCGGTGCGCCAGCTGCGCTACCAGCTCGGCTACAGGAATACGGCGCTCGTCCACCTAACGCTCATCCCCTACATGGCCGCTTCGGGCGAGCTGAAGACCAAGCCCACGCAGCACTCGGTCAAGGCGCTGCTCGAGAACGGCTTGCAGCCCGACATCCTGGTGCTGCGCACCGAGCATCCGCTCACTCTCTCGCTGCGCCGCAAGGTGGCGCTGTTCTGCAACGTCGATCCCAATGCCGTGATGGAGTCGATCGACGTGCCGACGATCTACGAGGTGCCGATGAAGATGCACGAGCAGCACCTCGACGAGGTGGTGCTCCACAAGCTCGACCTGCCGGCCGACTCCGAGCCCGACATGACGGCCTGGTGCGCGCTCGTCGACAAGATCAAGCACCCCAAGCGCAAGATCGAGATCGCACTGGTGGGCAAGTATACCGAGCTGCCCGACGCCTACAAGTCGATCAGCGAGTCGTTCGTCCACGCCGGCGCGGTCAACGACTGCAAGGTCAAGCTCCAGTATGTCAACTCGGAGAAGCTCACCGACGCCAACGTCGCCGAGCTGCTCGGCAAGAAGGCCGCCATTCTGGTGGCTCCGGGCTTCGGCAACCGCGGCATCGAGGGCAAGATCGTCGCCGTGCGCTACGCCCGCGAGCACAACATCCCCTTCCTGGGCATCTGTCTGGGCATGCAGTGCGCCGTGATCGAGTTCGCCCGCAACGTGCTGGGCATCGCCGACGCCAATTCGAGCGAGATGGAGGCCACGCCCCATCCGGTGATCGACCTGATGGAGGAGCAGAAGGGCATCACGGCCAAGGGCGGCACGATGCGTCTGGGCGCCTACCCCTGCCGCCTGCGCGAGGGCTCGAAGGTGGCCGAGGCCTACGGACGTCTCGACATCTCGGAGCGCCACCGCCACCGCTACGAGTTCAACAACGACTTCCTCGCGCAGTTCGAGGCCGCCGGTATGCAGGCCGTGGGCATCAACCCCGACACGGGGCTGGTCGAGGTGGTCGAGATCCCGTCGCACCCCTGGTTCGTGGGTACGCAGTACCACCCCGAGTACAGCAGCACGGTGCTGAGCCCCTCGCCGCTCTTCGTGGCCTTCGTCCGCGCCGCGCTCGAAAACCGCAAGGAGAAATAATCACATCCGAATACCGAAAAAGATATAGATGGACAAGAAATCGATAGCCGGCATCGCGCTCGTCGCGATCCTCTTCCTGGGCTTCGCCTTCTACAACAGCCGCGAGCAGCAGCGTTACGAGCGGCAGATGGCCGAGTGGCAGGCCTATCAGGACTCTCTGGCCGCCGCCTCGCGCGGTGAACTTCCGGCCGATGCGCCTCAGGCGCCGGTCGCCGTGCCCGACTCGGTGGCTGCGGCCGCCGAGCATGCGTCGCGCGTGGCCGTGCTGGGCGAGTACCTGGCCGCCGCCCGCGGGGGCGAGGCCGAGACGATCGAGGTGGAGAACGAGGTGATGCGCGTGCGCTTCTCGACCCTGGGCGGTCAGATCCTGGGCGTGACGCTCAAGGAGTACACCCGCTATGCGCCGCGCGGCGAGCGCGGCGTGCCCGTCGAGCTGATGGATCCCGCCTCGGCCGAGTTCGCGCTGAACTTTTATATTAAGAACGGCACGCGCAGCGTGCCCGTGCGCACCTCCGAATACCTCTTCACGGCCGATCCCGTGCAGTCGACGCCCGACGGCGCGCAGCTGGCGACCTTCCGTCTGCCGGTGGCCGACGGCGCGCAGCTCGTCTACGAGTACCGCATCTACGACGGCGCCGCGCCCGAGCGCGACTACCTGGTCGACTTCCGCGTGCGCATGGAGGGCATGGCCGCCGCGATGGCCGGCCAGTCGACCCTCGGCGTCGACTGGGCCCACACCACCTTCCAGAACGAGAAGGGCTTCAAGAACGAGAACATGTACACCACGCTGGCCTACCGCCTGCCGGGCGAGCGCTCGATCGAGGAGCTGGGCATGAGCGAGGACAAGAAGTCGGAGACGCTCTCCGAGACCGTCGACTGGGTGGCTTTCAAGCAGCAGTTCTTCTCGTCGGTCCTCATCGCGCCCGCCGACCTCTCGGCCGCCGACCTCTCGTTCGAGACCTTCCAGCCGGGCTCGGGCTACATGAAGCGCTTCCGCGCCCGGATGTCGGTGCCCTACGCTCCGCAGACCGAGGCCTACGACTTCGCCTTCTACTTCGGCCCCAACAAGTACTCGATTCTCAAGCGGGTGTCTGTCGCCGGCGACGAGGAGCTGGCCCTCGAGCGGCTCATCCCGCTCGGGTGGGGCATCTTCGGCTGGATCAACCGCTGGTGCGTGATCCCGGTCTTCGACTTTCTGCGCAACTACATCCCGAGCTTCGGCGTCATCATCCTGATCCTCGCCGTGCTCATCCGCCTCATCATCTCGCCGCTGACCTACAAGAGCTACGTCTCGATGGCCAAGATGCGCCTGGTGAAGCCCGAGGTCGACGAGCTGGCCAAGAAGTACCCCAAGCAGGAGGACGCCATGAAGCGCCAGCAGGCGACCATGGAGCTCTACCGCAAGGCGGGCATCAACCCTATGGGAGGGTGCATCCCCATGCTCATCCAGTTCCCCATCCTGATCGCCATGTTCCGCTTTTTCCCGGCGGCCATCGAGCTGCGCGATCAGGCCTTCCTCTGGGCCGACGACCTGTCGTCCTACGACAGCATCCTCGATCTGCCCTTCTCGATCCCCTTCTACGGTGATCATGTCTCGCTCTTCGCGCTGCTGATGGCGCTCTCGACCTTCGCCTTCTCCTACGTCAACTACCAGCAGACGGCTTCGTCGCAGCCCCAGATGGCCGGCATGAAGTTCATGATGGTCTATCTGATGCCCGTCATGCTGCTGCTGTGGTTCAACAGCTATTCGAGCGGTCTGTGCTGGTACTACCTGCTCTCCAACCTGCTCACGATCGGTCAGACCTTCGCCATCCGCCGCATGGTCGACGATACGAAGATCCGGGCGATCATGGAGGCCAACGCCGCCCGCAAGTCGAACGGCAAGAAGTCGAAGTTCCAGCAGCGCTACGAGGAGCTCATGCGCCAGCAGGAGGCTGCCCAGCGCGCCCGCCGCAAGTAGGCTGCCGACGCGCCGCGACCCGACGCAAAACGGGCCTCCGCAATCGATGCGAAGGCCCGTTTCGTTTTGCATGGCCGGGGTCGTGAGGGGCGGTTGAGGCTTCGTGTGCCGCACGGCGCGGATGCGCGGAATCGTGTGCGGCGGGTTATGCGCCGGGCGGCTGAGGGTGTCCGGCTTGTGTGCGGAGACGGCGGCCGGTCCGGGCATGGCCGGTTTGAGCGGAGTTTCCCGGGCAGTGCGGCCCGGGCGGCGGGCTCAGCGGTCGAAGCCCGCCGATACGAACGTCAGGATCTCGGGCAAGGCCGTCTGCCAGTAGCGCCACGTGTGGCCGCCGTCGCGCATGCGGAATTCGAGGGGGATGTTCCGCTTGCGCATGAGCGTATAGAAGCGGACGTTGCCCTCCCACAGGTAGTCGTCGTCGCCGCAGTCGACCCGCCAGCGCACCGTGCGCAGCGCCTCGGCCTCGTCGTCGGAGAGCGATTCGAGCCGTCGCAGCGGGCTGGTCGCATCGACCGAAGCGGCGAACTCCTCCTGGCGCATCCTTCCGTCGTCGATGGTCAGCAGCGCGCTGATCGGGCATGCGGCGGCGAAGAGCTCGGGGTGGTGCTGGGCATAGACCGTGGCGCCTCCTCCGCCCATCGAGAGCCCCGCGATGGCGCGGTCGGACTTGTCGCCCGCGATGCGGTAGTGTCGCTCGACTGCGGGCAGCAGCTCCTCGAAGAAGAACCGTTCGTAGGGCCACCCGGGCTGGTCGAAATAGCCCATGTGGGGCCCCATGCGGTACTCGCCGTCACCCGAGGCGTCGGGCATCACCACGACCATCGGCACGGCGCGTCCTTCGGCGATCGCCTCGTCGAGGATCTGCCGCGCGTTGCCCAGTTCGAGCCAGTCGGTGTGGCATCCGCTGGCGCCGTGCAGCAGGTAGAGTACGGGGTAGGGGCGTTCGCTGCGGTCGTAGCCGTCGGGCAGATAGACCGAGCAGGTTTTCTCGCGCCCGAGCAGGGGGCTCTCCACGGTGAAGGTCTCCGTGCGGCTCTGCGCTGCGGCGCTCCATGCGGCTGCGAGCGCCGCGATCGTAAATAACAGGTGTTTCATGTGCGTAAGGTTGCTTTAGAGTGGGGAATCGCGTTATCGCGCCTGCATCCATTTTTCCAACTCACGGAAAAACTCCGGCGCATGGCCGCTGCAAACCTTTCGGATACGGCCCTCGGGGTCGATGATGACCTTGGTAGGAAAATTCTGCACGGCATACAGTTCCTTCACATCGTCGGATTTCGAGCTGTAGAGCTGTACCCACGGCAGTTCGTAACGTTCCACGGCGGCTTTCCATGCCTGGGGAGAGTCGTTGCAGTCGATTCCCACGATCTCCAGCTTCCCGTCGTATTTCGCATACGCCTCTTTCAACTCGGGAAATCCCTTGATGCACCATCCGCACCACGAACCCCAGAAGTCGAGAATGACCCATTTCCCGCGGAAGTCGCTCAACGCGACCCGATTGCCCTGCATGTCGGGCAGTGTGAAATCGGGAGCCGGCTTGGCCGCCGACTCCAGCGTCCGTTGTTTCGCCCGTTTGGCCAGCCGCTTCTCGGCATCCGCCATATTCGATCGCGCGAGCGGATAGATCATCGAAGCGAGGGCCTCGCCGGTCAGCTTCGAGCCGTACTCCACGACCTCCTCCGCATTGGTGAGCTCCATCACGGCATAAGGCGCGCCGACCCGGTCGGGATGTGCCGCGATACAAGCTTTCAGGTAGGCGAACAGCTGCACGGCCGTTTCGCGCGCCGCCTCGGTCTCTTCCGCCTCGAGTGCCCGTATGTAGCGGCGCTCCGAATCCTTGACCCGGTTCTGGATTTCGGAAACCTGTTCCATCAACGGGGTTCCGACGGCCGAGCACTGCCTGTCCGACAGCGTTATGGCCAGCTCGTCCGCAGGATCGGCATAGAACGTGAAGATAATCTCGTGATAGCCGCGCGGCGTTTCGTACGTCAGGAAACGGTAACACGTGCCGTTCGGGAATACGTGGTCGAGCGAGAACGTTTCGGAGCGGATCGTCAGCGTATCCGTGCGGGTCACCAGGTCGGCCAACGACTCGGCCTCGACCATGCTCCGTATTTCCGTCGCCTTGAAGAGGATTTTACGGCCTTTCCATTTCGCAGGAACCGTGACCGTGAATCGGGCGCTCGCAGCGTCTGCACCGAAAAGTGCGAGCGCGAGAACAAGAAGAATTTTACGCATATCCGAATTTCAAGGGTGTGTGGATGCTTGACTATGCAAATATAACGATTTTTTATCGTTATGCAACTATTCCGCATAGTTTATTGGCGAAGAATCGCGGTTTGGCGGTTCCGCATTTATTCGCCACCTTTGAAAAATAGGAATATTCGTATGGTCGGCTTCGACGAATTTCACCCAGGGCGGAATCGCCCTGCGCGGCCGCCTGCCGAGCCCGGTTACTCCACGTAGAGCACCAGCCCCTTGAGGTATTCGCCCTCGGGGTGGTAGATGTTGATCGGATGGTCGGCAGGCTGGGTCAGCTGGTGCAGGATGCGCACCCGCCGCCCGGCGATCGCCGCGGCCGAGAATACGGTGGTGCGGAAGAGCTCCTTCGACACCGCCTGCGAGCAGGAGAAGGTGAAGAGGATGCCGCCCGGGCGGATCTGCGACAGGGCGCGGGCGTTGAGCCGCTTGTAGCCCTGCATGGCGTTGCCCAGCACCTTGTGGTGCTTGGCGAAGGCGGGCGGGTCGAGGATAATCATGTCGTAGCGGTCGCCGATGTCGCGCAGGTACTCCACGGCGTCGGCCGCCACCTCGGTGTGGGCGGCACCCTCGCCGAAGTTGAGCCGCATATTCTCGGCCGCGAGGGCCACGGCGCGCTCCGACGAGTCGACCGAGCATACCTCCCGGGCGCCGCCCGCCATCGCGTAGACCGAGAAGCCGCCCGTGTAGCAGAAGGTGTTGAGCACCGTGCGTCCTTTGGCGTAGCGCTTCACCAGCTCGCGGTTCTCCCGCTGGTCGAGGAAGAAGCCGGTTTTCTGCCCCTGCTCCCAGTTGACCAGAAACCGCTCGCCGTGCTCCAACACCACCTGCGAGGGGTTGTCGGCGCGGCCCCACAGATAGCCGTCCACAGCGCCCAGTCCCGCCTTGTAGGGCACCGTCTGCGACGACTTGTCGTAGATGGCGGCGATCCGCTCGCCGTAGACCGCGCGGATGGCTGCGGCGATCTCCATGCGGGCGCGGTACATGCCCACCGAGTGGCACTGCACCACGGCCGTCGTGCCGTAGATGTCGACCACCAGGCCCGGCAGCGAGTCGCCCTCGCCGTGCACCAGACGGTAGCACGTCGTCTCGGCATTGTCGGCAAGGTGCAGCGTGCGCCTGACGTCGTAGGCCACCTCCAGGCGGCGGCGCCACCACGCCGCGTCGATCGCTTCGCGCTCGAACGAGAGCACGCGCACGGCGATCGAGCCGATCTGGTAGTGTCCCTGGGCGATGAAGTCGCCCGCGTGGGTGTAGACCTCGACCAGGGCGCCTTCTGCGATTTCGGCCTCCTCTTCGGCCCGGATGTGGTCGATGGCGCCCGAGAAGATCCACGGGTGGCGGCGCTGGAGCGACTCCTCCTTGCCGCGCCGCAGGTAGATTTGGGGTATCATGCTGTAGCTGTTTTTTTCGGTGAGCGACGGTGCCGGCGCGGCCGGCGGCGTGCGCGGGTCGGGGCGGAGGCTGCCGCCTCCTCGGCCGCAGGCGCCGCTGCGGCGGGCGGCGGGGTGGGGCGGGGCGCTTTGGGCGTGCGCTGCAGGCGCTCGTAGATGCGCGTGCAGACCCAGGCGTCGGTGGCGGCGTAGGTGCGCTGCTTGTCGGTGAGCGTCGTCGCCTCCCAGTTGCTCAGCCGCTGTGCCTTCGACACGCGCTTGCCCAGCACGATGGCCGAGAGCTTGCGCAGGCTCTTCTCTTCGATGCCCCACTCGGGTGCGATCTGTTGCAGGTCGACGAAGCCCCCGTCGCGGAAGTGGCGGATCTGGCGCAGCGAGCGCAGGTCGCCCGCCACGTCGGCGCCGATCTTCGGCACCCGCTCGTCGCCGAGCAGTTGCAGGATCGGCTTGGAGAGGGGGATGCGGTTGAGGCGGAAGAGGAAACAACGCTCCGGGGAGGAGAGCTGGAGCAGCGACACGCGGAACGTGACGCCCGCGCGGAACGAAGGGCGCGTCTCGGTGTCGAAGCCGATCATGGGCTGCGCGGCGAGGTATGCGCACGCCGCCTCGACGGCGCGCTCGTCGTCCACGACCACCACCTCGCCGTCGAACTCGATGGCGGGCAGCTGGGCCGTCAGCTCGTTGCTTATTTTGTCCGTAAAACGATTTTCTGTACTCATCGGTGAATGATTCCTGCAAAACTACGGAATTATTTCCAATTTTCCGTCGTCGCGGCTGCGGATTTTCCCCGCGTCGAGTCCTTCGCGCACGAGCGCGGCGATGCGCGCGGGGTCGCCGCCCAGCTCGGCGCAGAGCGTGCGGGGGTCGGCCGCACCGGCCGTGAGTCGCTCGTGCAGCGCCTGCGACAGCCGCTCGTCGGCCGTGTCGGCCTCGCGTCGGCGCAGCCTCTCGGCCCGCCGGCGGGCCAGGCAGAGATCGCACACGCCGCATGGCGCAGCCTGGTCGCCCGCCCCGAAGTAGCGTTCGACGACCGTGCTGCGACACTCCGTGTCGTTCTGCGCATAGGCGAGCATGGCGGCGAAGCGCTCGCGCAGCAGCTCCTGCCGCCGCTTGTAGGTCTCGGGAGCGATGTAGAGATCGGCCTTGGGCAGCCGCTCCTCGTCGAGGTAGAGGATCGGCGAGCGGTTGGAGGGGATGTAGCGGATCAGCCGCAGCTGCCACAGCCGCTTGAGCAACTCGCGCACCCGCTCGGGCGTGTAGCCGCTCCAGGTGGCCAGCTCCCCCTCGTCGATGGGGCGGAAGTCGGTGAAGATGCCGTTGTAGAGCCTCAGCAGCGTGCGGATGAAGTGGTCGAGCTCGTCGCGCAGGATCCGCACCTTGTAGAGGTCGTCGCGGCTCACGCAGAACATCACCCGCGCGGGGTTCTCCTGCGCGTCGGTGAGGGTCATGTAGCCGTTCTGCTGGAGCAGTTTCAGGGCGCTCTGCACCGTCCCGCCATAGAGGTGCTCGCGGGCGCAGAAGTCGTGGATGTTGAACAGCTGGGCCGTCTGCGCCCCCTCGCCGATGCCGATACGCAGGTAGGAGCAGACGCGCTCGTATATATCCTTGATCTTGTCGAGCGGCGGGAACTCCTGCTCGAAGCGGCGCACGATGCGCCCCTCGTCGTCCGAGGCCACGAGCAGCAGGGCGTAGGCGCGCTGTCCGTCGCGCCCGGCGCGTCCGGCCTCCTGGTAGTAGCTCTCCAGCGAGTCGCACATGGCGTAGTGGACCACGAACCGCACGTCGGGCTTGTCGATGCCCATGCCGAAGGCGTTGGTGGCCACCATCACGCGCACCTTGCCCGTGAGCCACTCCTCCTGGCGCATCGACCGCTCGGCGTGGCCCATGCCGCCGTGGTAGGCCGCGGCCGTGATCCCCTCGCCGCGCAGCAGGTCGGCCACCTGCTCGGTAGCCTCGCGCGTGCGGACGTAGACGATGCCCGACCCCGCGACGTTGTGCACGAGGCGCAGCAGCTGGCCGTTCTTGTCGTCGGTGCGGCGCACGCTGTACGACAGGTTGGGGCGCGCGAAGCTGCTGCGCAGCAGGTGGGGCTCGGCGAAGCGGAGGTGGTGCATGATGTCCTCGGCCACGCGGTCGGTCGCCGAGGCCGTGAGCGCCAGCACGGGCACCCCCGGCAGCCGCTCGCGCAGCTCGGCGATGCGCAGGTACGAAGGGCGGAAGTCGTAGCCCCACTGCGAGATGCAGTGGGCCTCGTCGACGGCCAGGAGCGAGACGTTCATCCTGACCACACGCAGGCGGAAAGCCTCCGACGCGAGCCGCTCGGGGGCCACGTAGAGGAACTTCACGTCGCCGTAGACGCAGTTGTCCAGCGCGATGTCGATCTGCCGCGGCGAGAGCCCCGAGTGGATCGCCACGGCCGCGATGCGCCGCGCGCGCAGCCGGTCCACCTGGTCCTTCATCAGGGCGATGAGCGGCGTGACGACGATGCACAGCCCCTCGCGGGCCATCGTCGGCACCTGGTAGGTGAGCGACTTGCCGCCGCCGGTGGGCATGAGCGCCAGCGTGTCGCGCCCCTCCATCGCCGCGCGGATGATCTGCTCCTGCACGGGACGGAAGGTCGTGAAGCCCCACCAGCGCCGCAGCGCCTCGTAGATGCGTTTGGTCTCTTCGGCCGGTTCCATAGGGCAAAGGTACGCAGAAAAGTCATAAAGTAAGAAGTGAAAAGTAAAAAGTGAGGGGCGGGCGGCAGCCTGCGGGGACCGCGGCGCTGTCAAGCGTAGCGGGCCTCCGCCGGGGGAGGCTGCGGCCCGCCGGTCTTCGACCGCCGTGTCGCGTGTAAATCGCCGGGGAGGCTGCGGGCCGCCCCATTTTCGACGTTCCGATTTTGAATTTTTCGCCGAAACCCCTATCTTTGTGCCGATGAAGCTCCGGCGGACCATATCTTTCCTGCTGCTGGCCCTCTATCTGACGATGGCGGTCGGCCCGGTCGCGCTGTCGCTCTCGTGCGAGTGCGTGGCGATGGTCGGTCATGCGCGCGGCGAGGCCTCGTGCTGCCGCCACGCCTGCTGCGCCTCCCGCTTCGTCGCCAGCGAAGCGGTCGACTGTTGTCTGGCGGCGCCCTGCTGCGACGACCGCCACTCCACCGACATCGCTCTTTACACGGCGGCCGACGCCGAGGGCGACCGGCAGCTCCGCTGCGCCGTCATCCACCTGCCCGCTTCGCTGGCTGCCGAGTGCCCCTGCCCGGCCCATGTACCGGCGCTGCGTTCCCGCCCCGTCGAGCGCCCGGCTCCCTTCCCGGCCGATCCGCTTCCGGGCCTTTGCGGCCTTCGTGCCCCTCCCGTAACGGTCTGAACCCCGACGGGCGGATGCTGTGCGCATCCGCCGCACCGAAGTTTAACCGATTACGCGAAACCATGAAAATCAAACTCATTTTACTTTTCGCCGGATCCCTCTTGTGCGCCTCGCTGCGTGCGCAGGACCTCCGGGGCGTCGTGCGCGACGCCGACAATCAGCCGCTCCCCGGCGCCTCGGTCTACTGGGCCGGAACCACCGTGGGCACGGCCTGCGACGCCTCGGGCGCCTACCTCGTTCACCGCGTGAAGGGCCACGACCGGCTCGTCGCCTCGTTCCTGGGCTATGTCAACGACACGGTGCGTGTCGCCGCGGGTGCCGACCGCGTGGAGTTCACGCTGCGCACGGACGGCCTCGAGCTCGAATCGGTCGTCGTCGAGGGCAACCAAAGCGGCAACTACATCAAGCGCGACGGTCTCCTCAAGGGCGAGATGATCTCCTTCGCGGGCCTCTGCAAGATGGCCTGCTGCAACCTGGCCGAGTCGTTCGAGAACTCGGCCTCGGTGACCGTCGGCTACAGCGACGCCATCTCGGGCGCGCGCCAGATCAAGATGCTGGGCCTGGCCGGCACCTACACCCAGATCCTCGACGAGAACCGCCCCGTCATGCGCGGCTTGAGCGCCCCCTACGGCCTGAGCTACACGCCCGGCATGTGGCTCAACTCGATCCAGGTGTCGAAGGGCACCTCGTCCGTCACGGCGGGCCACGAGGCCATCACGGGTCAGATCAACCTCGAGCACCGCAAGCCCACCGACGAGGAGCGTCTCTTCGTCAACCTCTATCTCGACGACGAGCTGCGCCCCGAGGCCAACATCTCGACGGCTTTCCCCGTCACCAAAGACAAGAAGCTCACGAGCGTCCTGCTGCTCCACGGTTCGATGGATACCGACGTGCGGAAGATGGACCACAACCACGACGGTTTCCGTGACCTGCCCAAGGCCGACCAGATCAACGTGGCCAACAAGTGGCTCTACGCGGCCGACGACGGCACGCAGATCCGCTGGGGCTGGAAGTTCGTGCAGGAGAACCGCCTGGGCGGCATGACGGACTACAAGCGCTCGATGCGCGAGCGGATGACCCAAGCGTGGGACGAGCCCGGCACGCTCTACGGCTCGCACATCCGCAACCGCGGCGTCAACGGCTACTTCAAGCTGGGCACGCCCGTCGGCCCCTCGGTGTGGGATGCCGACGAGCAGGACGAGCAACGCTCCAACATCGCCCTGGTGGTCGACTTCGACCACTTCAACGAGGCGGCCTATTTCGGGCTCAACGACTACAGCGGCAACGAGAACTCGCTCGCGGCCAACCTCATGTACGCCCACTACTTCACCTACCGCTCGTCGCTCAACGTAGGCGTGCAGGGCCACCTCCAGTACTACCGCGAGCGGCTCGCCAACCCCACGCCGTGGATCGCCGGCGACACCCCGCGCATTTATCGGCTCGACCGCGACGAGCAGGAGGCGGGGGCCTATGCCGAGTATACCTATAACGTCAAGGAGAAGTTCTCGCTCGTGGCGGGCCTGCGCGGCGACTACAACTTCTACTACGACCGCTTCTTCGTCACGCCGCGCGGCCACATCAAGTGGAACATTACCCCGACGACCGTCCTGCGCGCCTCGGCCGGTCTGGGCTACCGTTCGACCAATGTCCTGACGGACAACATCGGCATGCTGGCCACGGGCCGCCGCATCGTGCTGCCCGAAGATTTTGCGGCTTTCGACCGCATGGAGAAGGCCCTGACGGTGGGCGGCAGCCTCTCGCAGACCTTCACGCTGGTCGAGCGCGAGGACGCCACGCTGAGCTTCGACTATTTCCGCACGCAGTTCTACCACTCGGTGGTCGCCGACCAGGAGTACGACCCCACGGCCATTCTCGTCTACGGCACCGACGGCCGCTCCTACACCGACACCTACCAGATCGACTTCTCGTGGACGCCCGTCGAGCGCTTCGACATCTTCGCCACGTTCCGCTACACCGACTCGTCGATGACCGTCGATCGTCCCGACGGGACCGTGGCGCGCGTCGAGCGGCCGCTGGTGAGCCAGTACAAGACGCTGCTCAACCTACAGTACGCCACCCGATTCCGTCGCTGGGTCTTCGACGCCACGGCGCAGCTCAACGGCCCCTCGCGCCTCCCGTCGCAGACGGGCGACCTGGCCGACAGCCGCTACTCGCCCCGCTACCCGATGTTCTTCGCCCAGGTGAGCCGCAAGGTGGGCAAGTTCGACATCTACGTCGGCTGCGAGAACATCGCCGACTACCGCCAGAAGGATCCCATCCTCCATGCCGACGCCCCCTTCTCCACGGGCTTCAACTCGATGAACGTGTGGGGTCCCCTGATGGGCCGCAAGTTCTACGCCGGCCTGCGTTTCAATCTCTATTGACGAATTTCAAACCTTAAACCTTTCCTACTCATGAAAAAGATTCTGTTGATCTGCCTCGCGACCCTCCTGGGCGCCGGCATCTCGATGGCCGCCAAGCCCGCAGCGGGCAAGAAGACGGCCAAGACCGTGTTCGTCACCGACATCGACTGCGACCACTGCGTCAAGAAGATCATGGACAACGTGCCGTCGCTGGGCAAGGGCGTCAAGGACGTCGAGGTCGACCTCGCAAAGAAGGAGGTCACGGTGACCTACGACCCTGCGAAGACCAACGACGCCCAGCTCGTGCGCGGCTTCGCGTCGCTGCGCGTGAAAGCCGAGCCGAAGGGGGCGTGCGACGCCGGGAAGTGCTCCGCCGCTCCCGGGGCTGCGAAGAAGCACGACCACGCCGGGGAGAAGTGCGACGGCAAATGCGGCGGCAAGCACTCTGACAAGAAGTAGGGCAGGGAGCCCGCTTCGGTAAATGCAACGCGGCGCACCCGGAGAGGTGCGCCGCGTTTTTCGCACTTGCGGCTTCAGAGCAGGTTGCCGTATACGTATCCCGCCAGGGTCGCCATCGCGACTACGAGGGCCACGTAGACCGCCGTTTTTTTCGTTCCCAGCACGCCGCGGATGACCAGCATGTTCGGCAGCGAGAGCGACGGACCGGCCAGCAGCAGCGCCAGCGCGGGACCCTTGCCCATGCCCGAGGCCATCAGCCCCTGGATGATCGGCACCTCGGTCAACGTGGCGAAATACATGAACGCCCCCGTGAACGAGGCGAAGAAGTTGGACCGCAGCGAGTCGCCGCCCACGGCCCAGGCGACCCACGCGTCGGGCACGATGCCTGCGACAGAGGTGCCGTCGTGCGTCGAACCGAGCAGGAACCCGGCCGTCGCGACGCCGATGGCCAGCAGCGGCAGTATCTGCTTGGCGAAGCCCCACGAGGCGAGGGCCCACTCCCGGTTCTCCTCGCTCCGCTCGTCGCGCAGCAGAGCGTGCGAGAGCGCCGCGACGGCCACGATCGTCGGCACGAGCGGTGCGAGCGCCGCGTCGTCGATCCGCAGATGGGCCAGCAGCGCGGCGCCTGCCGTCGCCGCCGCGCCGAGCGCCACCCGCGCGGGGTGCAGCTTGAGTATCCCGACCAGCGCCCCGCACAGCAGCAGCGCCGGACCGACGAGCGGCGCTCCGTAGCGGCCGATGAACCGCTGGATGCCGAACAGGCTCGCCCCCTCGCGGAGCAGCGGAATGAGCGCCATGCCCAGAGCCGTGTAGGCCACGATGCGTCCGAGCGTGTAGAGCAGGCCGTTTCGGAACACCCGCCGCCGGTCTCCGATCTGCCGGCCGATGAATCCCACGGCGGCGATGTTCGTCGCCAGCGGGCAGGGCGAGAGGGCCGTGAGCAGGCCCAGAAGAGAGGCCGTCAGAGCCGGTGTCGTGCTGTTGTCCAGCAATGTCTGCAACCACTCCATGACCTCTATTCCATCAGCGGTTCGACCTTTGCCGCCACTGCGGCCCGAACTTCTCGGGGGCCGTCCGGGCGTTGGCGAAGGCATAGGCGGTCAGGTCTTCGCGGGTCTCCTCTCCCGCTTTCCATCGGCTGACGACCAGCGACGACCAGCCGACCTCGTACGCTTCGGCGATCTTCGCGTTTTGTGCCTCGGAGATATCGATCGTTCGGAAAACGACCTGCCCTTGAGCCAGTTCGTCGGCGAATCGCGCCTCGATCGCCTCCCGTGCGTTTCGCTCTATGGCCCGGCAGGTGGCGCAGCGCTGCCGGCTGTGGAAGCAGAGCACCTCGACCCGATCTTTTTGCGGCGCCTCTTCGGGGCGGGCCTCCCCCTGCGTGCCTCGGCCTGCGCAGGCGTACAGGCCGAGGCACAGGGCCGTCGTCAGAATGATTTTTTACATTTCGTTCAGCATATTTGTAATTCGTCGAAATACGAACATTGCGGCCCGAAAAAAATGCCGCTATTCGCAGCACCGCCCCTTTTCGCAGGCGCATTGTGCGAAGAACCTGCCGAAGAGCGCCGAGGCGATCCGCCAGTTTTCGCGGTCGATGCAGTACTTCACTTTGGGCGTTTCGATCTCGCCCTGGATCAGTCCCGCCTCCTTGAGCTCCTTCAGATGCTGCGAAACGGTGGCTTTGGAGATGGGCAGCACCTCGTGTATGTCGCCGAAAAAGCAGCAGTTCTGCCGGGCCAGAAATTCGAGTATCGCCATCCTCGCCGGGTGTCCCATCGCCTTGGCGAAGCGGGCCGCCTGCTCCTGCTCCGACGTATATTTTCTCTGCTCCATCGGTTTCTTATTCGTTGTTTGCAAAACTACGAATAATATTTCGTGCTGCCAAATATTTTTCCGTTTTTTTGCCGCATGGCTGCCACTGCGGTGCGACATTTCGGGCACACGCCGCGGTGCGCCCTGCCGCCGCCGGCGATGGCTATTCCATCGGCCGGATCCGCACCTCGGTGATCCCCTCCAGCTCGCGGGCGAGGCGCTCGGTGTCGGTGAGCTCCTCCACCTCGCCGTAGTGGTAGGGGTAGAAGATCGCGGGCCGCAGCGCCTTCACGGCGGCGACGGCCTGATCCACGGTCATCGTGTAGGGCTGGTTCACGGGAAGAAAGGCAATGTCGATTCCGCGCAGCGCCTCCATCTCGGGCGTGGGCTCCGTGTCGCCCGCGATGTAGATGCGCGTGCCGCCCAGCGTCAGGACATAGCCGCAGTCCTCGCGCGCGGCGGGGTGGAAGTCGAGGTGCCCCTCCGTGGTGTTGTAGGCGGCCACGGCCTCCACCGTCACCCCCGGACGCGGCGTGGCGACGCTGCCCGGCCGCATGACCGTGCACCCCTCCATGTCGAAGGCTTCGGCCGTGGTCCGGTCGCAGAGCAGCTCCGTCTCGCGCACCTGCACCGCCTCCACGGCGGCCCGGTCGAAGTGGTCGTAGTGGGAGTGGGTGACCAGGATCAGGTCGGCCTTGGGCAGCGAGGCGTAGTCGGCGTATTCGCCCACCGGGTCGACGTAGATCCGACGCCCCTCGTGCTCGATGGCCAGCGAGGCGTGGCGGAAAAAGTGGAGCGTGGCCTGCGAGCCGTCGCGGAGCGTCAGCGTGTCGGCGGGGTAGGTCGGCGCGTCGTTGCGGTTGCGGCCGAAGAGGGAGATCAGTGACATGGCTTTGATTATCAGCTTATTCGTTTTTCTTGTGTCGCGGGATGGCGTTCCCGATGCACAAGATACGCAAAAAATCGAAAACGCGAAGCCGAAAATCGAAAATGGGGGAGGGTCGTAGCCGGGGGTGGCTGCGTGCACGACGGTGGCTGGAGGCCTCCCCCGGCGAGGGGGTGCGCTTTCGGCTCGCAGAGCCGGCGGGCCGCAGCCAGCGGCGGCGAAGGCCCGAAAAGCGGAGGGGCATAATGGCCCGGCCGTTGCCCCTCGTCGGCCGGGCCCATTATTTTTTTCGTGCCGGCATGCAGTATTCGCCGCCTCGGCCGTTTATAGAGCAACGAAACCAACTCAACAACGCAAATGAAAAAAGTTCTTTTGATGGCCGCGGCTGCGGCTACGCTGTTCTCCTCGTGCATGAACAACAGCGACAACGGCTACGGCGAGCTCGAGCCCGTGATCCCCGGTCTTCAGATCTACGACTACGCATCGGTGCAGAACCGCATCGCCATGCAGCCCATCGACATGGCCCTGCGTCTGGCGATCCTCGAGGCCGAGGCCGACAAGCAGGAGGCCGCCACGGGCACGCGTCCGGCGCTCGAGCAGGTGCGCGTGGGCGCTACGCAGGTCTACGAGCGCTTCTTCGGTCAGAACAACGGCACCAAGATCGAGTCGGTGCCCGAAGGCTACCGCATCACGTTCGCTCCCACGACGATCAAGGACTACTATATGTGCAAGGGCACGATGACCGTCAAGACCGACGGCAAGCCCTTGAACGCGAGCCCCGTGCCCTGGACCGTCGAGCTCGATCCGGGCTTCCAGGTGCTCCTGGCCACGAGCGGCGCGCAGAGCTACCAGGCCGTCGACATGACGGCGGGCGAGTTCTCTATCGGCCGTCTCAACGGGCTCTACCAGATCACGATGCGCAACGTGGAGGTGGCGCAGAGCGGCAAGTCGATCCGCTCGGCATGGGACGGCTCCTTCACGCTGACGCCTCCCCTGGGCGGTGAGAATCTGGCCTGGTCGGACCTCTCGGAGAAGACCTTCACCTTCGACGGCAGCGCACGCGGCGCTTCGCTCTTCTCGCTCGACAACGCCACGTCGCTCGAATTTGCCTACGAGGCGGAGAAGGGCGTATTCGGCAGCCCCTACCAGATCCAGGGCGGCAAGGAGACCTGCCGTCTGCTCAACGGCGCGCTGCTCACCGAGACCTTCCCCTCGCCCCTGGTGACCATCACCTGGACGCTGCTGGGCAACTACCGCCTGCACCAGACCATCGTCTACAACGGCCACACCGTGACGCGCTAAACCGCCGCGATGCCCGACATGCGCGAACGGCGCTCCTCGCAAGAGGGGCGCCGTTCCGTCTTTTTCGCGGGGGCGGGTTTCCGCATGCCGCTGCGCGGCTACTCGACCCGCTCGATCCGCCCCAGCGCGACGTACCACACGTAGCCCTCGGTCTCGGTGTAGCCCATCCCGCGCAGCAGCGCGAGGTAGTCGCCGATCTGCCGGGCGTAGCGCTGAGGCTCGGGGGCGCCGAACTTGTAGTCGACGGCCACGGCGCGCCGGCCGCGCAGCATCACGCGGTCGGGGCGCCGGACCGAGCCGCTGCCCGGCACCACGATCTCGTTTTCGTTGCGCACCTCGTCCCACCCGTCGCCGAACCACTCGCGGGCGGCGGGGTGCTCCAGCGCGCGGTCGATCGCCTCGCGGAGCTGCTGCGCCTGCGCGGCGTCGAGGCTCCCGTCGGCCTGCATGCGCTCCACGGCGCCGCGGATGTCGGCCTCCGACGTCGCGCACTCGAAGGCCTTGTGCATCAGTATGCCGAAGTTGCGCGGCGAGAGTTCCCGCTCGCCCTGTTCGAAGTAGCGCTGCGAGGGCAGCCGCAGCCGCAACCGCACGGGCGAGGTAGGGTAGTCCCGCACCACGGCGTGCTCGGCCCCCTCCTCCCGCCCGCCCGGGGCGGGGCCGGCGAAGGTGCCGAACTCGAACCGCTCGCCCGCCTCCGTGCGCTCGTAGCGCCCCTCCGCATCGCCGATGCGCACGCGCCCCTGCTCCGCGGCGAGGTTTTGCAGCAGCAGCCCGCCCACCGTGCGCGCCGACCGCTGGGGGATGAACACGTGGAGCGACTCGGCCGCGCGCGTGAGCGCCACGTAGAGCAGGTTCACGTTGTCGACATGGGTGTAGACCAGCTCGCGGTAGTACTCCTCCGAAAACCCCGACTCGGCCATCGCCTTGCGGTAGCGCACCGGAAAGCGCCCCACGGCCGCCGCCTCGCCGTCGCGGGCCTCGGCCCAGACGATGTTCTGTACGCCGCTCGCGCGCGGGTCGAGCGGCCACGAGCACCAGGGGATCACCACGGCGCGACGCTCCAAACCCTTGGCCTTGTGCACGGTGGTGATCTCCACGGCCCGCTCGCTCCGCTCCGTGGTCAGCGAGCGGCGGCTGCCCTGCTCGTCCCACCAGCGCAGGAAGAGGGGGATGTCGGCGATTCTGTTCGCCCCGAAGGCGATGATCTGCTCGTGCAGCGCCTGCAGGTAGGCCGTCTCGGCGGGGCGGTGTTGCAGGTCGTAGCGCATGACGATCCGCTCGAAGGCCTCCTCGGGCGCGTGGAGGCGCAGCGTGCGGAAGAAGGCGCGCTCGTCGTCGTCGAGCGGCCGGTCGAACGGTCGGCCGAGGTATTGGTTGTAGAGCGCGCGGTGCAGCTTGTCGGCGGGGTTGAGGGCCAGGCGCAGGGCCGCCGTGACGAAGGCGCACACGGGGGCGCGGCCCACCACGAGCGCCTCCTGCGTCATCACGTCGAAGCGGTAGCGCTCCTCGGCGTTGCGCTGCTTGAAGTCGAGCAGCTCGGCGGCGACCTTGGCGCCGTCGGTGGCGCTGCGCACCAGCACGAGGATGTCGGCGGGACGGAATCCGGCGTCGATGAGGCGGCAGATACGCTCGACCACAGGGGGCCGCTCGGCGAAGGTCTCGATCGCCACGTAGCCCTCGCCGGCGTTGCGCCGGCGGGGTTGCTGCGCGTGGTCGCGGTAGGCGTCGGCGAGCGTGTCGCGCAGGGTCTCGGCCGTCGGGGCGCTCACCTCGCCGCGCGCCGCCGCCTCGTCGAGCGTGCGGTTCAGCTCGCGGTTGTCGCTCTCGACGATGCGCGCGATCGCCGCGTTGTTGAACGCCACCACCGCGGGCAGCGAGCGCCAGTTTTCGCGCAGGTCCACCACCTCCGTGTCGTCCGTGCCCAGCGCCTCGGCGGCCCCTGCGCGGAGGATCCGCCAGTCGCCGCCCCGCCAGCGGTAGATCGACTGCTTGATGTCGCCCACCAGCACCACCGACGTGGCGGTCGACTGCGCCATGGCGTTGTGCAGCAGCGGCAGGAAGTTCTCCCACTCGCGCTCCGAGGTGTCCTGGAACTCGTCGATCATGAAGCGGTCGAAGCGGTTGCCCACCTTCTCGTAGATGAAGGGGGCGTCGTTGCGCCCGATGAACTCGGAGAGCAGGTATTTGGTTTCCGACAGCAGCATGGTGTTCTGCTCGTCGCACATGCGCTGCACCTGGGCGTAGAGGTCCGCGAGCAGCGCGAAGCTGCGGTAGTTCTCCCGGATGAGATCGCTCGTGTTCCACTGCCGCAGGTTGTCGTCGTAGAGGGCGCACATGCGTCGCAGAAGGGGTTGCAGCGCGCCGACGAGCGGCGCGGCGGGCGAGCCGGCCGCGCACCATCCGTCGGTCGAGGCGGCGCGCTTGGCCACGGTGGCCGTGTAGGGTTTCGGACCTTCGGCCGCCACCGCGTAGAAGTAGTTGGCGAAGCTGCGGCTCTTGCCCGCGAAGTCGGCGGCCGTGCACCCGGCGTCGGCGATCAGCCGCACGGCGCTCTCGGCCAGCTTGCGCATCTGCTGCCGCGTGCGCTCGGCCCGGGAGGTAGCCTCGCGCACGATGCGCGCCAGCTCCTCGCGGGGCCGGGCTGCGGACAGGGCCTCCTTGTTGCGCTCCTTGAAGAGCTCGCCGCCGAGCGCGAGGATGCCGTCGCGGATGTCCCACTTGCGCCCCTCGGCGATCCGCTCCTCGACGAACTCGGTGAGCCAGCGCCGTAGCTCCTCGTCGACGGTGATGCGCTCGACGAGCGTGTCGGCGCTGCGCGTGAGCACCGAGGCGGTCTCGATCTCGACGTTGTAGTCGAGGTCCATGCCCAGCTCCTTGATGAAAGCGCGCAGGATGCGCTGGAAGAAGGTGTCGATCGTGAGCACCGTGAAGCGCGAGTAGTCGTGCAGGATGCGCGAGCGCACCTCGCGGGCACGGCGACGCACCGTCGCGGCGTCGAGCCGCAACTCGCGGCAGAGATCCTCCAGGTAGCCGCTCGGGGCCCCCGAGGCGAGCGCGTGGATCTCCTTGAGTATGCGCCGCTTCATCTCCTCGGTGGCCTTGTTGGTGAAGGTCACGGCGAGGATGTGGCGGTAGCGCTCGGGGTTTTCCACCGTGTCGCGCACGTATTTGTAGGCCAGCTGGTAGGTCTTTCCCGACCCCGCGCTCGCATTGAGGATTCTCGCTCTCACGCCCGTCTTTTCGTTTGGTCCGAAACAAAAGTACGAAACAAATCGCGAACGACAAGGAGCGTTTGGCGGGATTTTCGTAAATTAGCCCCTGAATTGACAAACCGAAACGATATGAAACGATTGATTCTGACCCTCGTGGCCCTCGCTTCCGTCGCGACGCTCCGCGCGCAGACCTCCGTCGAGGCCGCCGCGGCCCCGACCGCCGACCAGCCGGCTGCCGCCCCGGAGGCGCGCAGCGAGTGGCTCTCCGAGTTCTCGGCCGTCGACCTGCGCGGCCCGATGACCGTGCGTCTGGTGCGGGTGCCCGATACGGAGGCGCCCCGCATCCTCTTCGACGCCGAGGGTGCACCCTCGGCCAAGTTCCGCGCCGAGGTCAGGGAGCGCGTGCTGCGCCTCACGGAGCGAGCCGACGCGCGCCGTGCCGGCACCACCTCGGTCACGGTCTACTACAACACCCTCGCGTCGCTCTTCGTCTCCGACGCCGCGGTGCGCTTCGAGGGGACCTTCGCGGCCACGCTCTTCGACCTGAGGATCGAGGGCGGGGCGCTCGTCGAGGGCGATCTCGACGTGCGCGACCTGGCCTTCGAGGGCTCGGGCAAGTGCCGCGCCACGCTCTCGGGGCGCGTCGACTACCTCACCCTCGCCCTCTCCACGGGCGACTTCTCCTCCTACGGCCTCGAAGCACGGTCGGTCGACGCCTCCGTCTCGGGCTCGGGCAAGGTCGAGGTGCGCGTGGGTGAGCGTCTGGTGGCCCGCACCACCACGGGCGGCAAGGTCGGCTACAAGGGCCAGCCCTCGATCGTGCGCGACGAGGCCAAGTTCATGGGCGGCGGCACGGTCCGCGTCGAGTAGGAGGGGGCGATGAAGGGTTTCCTGGCGGAGGTCGCCGCCGATCTCTACGGCCGCTACGGCGAGGCGCTCTCGCAGCGCGAGGTGCTGTTTCCGTCGCGGCGCGCGCGCCTCTTCTTCACCGAGGCGCTCTCGCGCGTGGCCGAGCGCCCCATGTGGCAGCCGCGTTGGACGACCGTCGACGAGCTCATGGAGGAGATTTCGGGGCTCCGCACGGCCGACCGCCTGCGGTTGCTCACCGAGCTGTGGCGCGTCTACTCCGCTTTCCACGACGAGCCTTTCGACCGCTTCTACTTCTGGGGCGAGATGCTGCTCGCTGACTTCGACACGATCGACAAGTACCTGATCGACGCCCGGCAGCTCTTCCGCAATCTCTCGGAGATCCGCGAGCTGGAGGCCGATCTTTCGTACCTCACCCCGCGCCAGTTGCAGATCGTGCGCTTCTGGTCGTCGCTGGGGCCCGAGGCCGACCTGTCGCAGGAGAAGCGCCGCTTTCTGGCGCTGTGGCGCTCGCTGGGCCCCATCTACGACGCCTATCGCGCGCGTCTGACGGAGCTGGGCATCGCCTACGGGGGCATGGTGCAGCGCGCCGCCGCCGAACGCATCCGCGCCGGAGGCTTCTCGTTCGCCGCGCCGCGCCGCTTCGTCGTGGCGGGGTTCAACGCCCTGTCGGAGTGCGAGAAGGAGCTCTTCCGTCTGCTCTCTTCCGCTGCCGAGACCGATTTCTACTGGGACTACGACGACTACTATCTGCGCGACCGCGAGCAGGAGGCGGGGCTCTTCGTCCGCACCAACCTGGCCGAGTTTCCGCCCGTCGCCGGGGCCGTCTCCCACGACCACATGGCGCGCTCCAAGCGGCTGGTCTCCGTGGCCGCCGTGTCGAACGCCGTGCAGTGCAAGTATGCGGCCGAGATCCTGCGCAGTCTGGCCCGTGAGCAGGGGGCGCCGCTCGACAAGGAGACGGCCGTGGTGCTGACTGACGAGAACCTGCTGCTGCCGCTGCTCCACGCCCTGCCCGACGAGCTGGGGGAGGTCAACGTCACCATGGGCTTCCCGCTCCGGCAGAGCCTGGCCTACACCTTCGTCGAGCGCCTCGTGGAGTTGCAGGCCCACCGCCGCCGCAAGGGCGGGGGGTGGACCTTCTACCACGCCGATGTGGCGGGGCTGCTGGCGCACCCCTACGTCGCCGGGTGCGACCCCGAGCTCACCCGCTCGCTGCAGGAGCAGATCGTCGACGAGCGCCGCATCTCGGTCGAGGCTGCGTGGCTGGCCCGCAACGAGCTGTTAGCCGCGCTCTTCTCCGCGGCCGAGCAGTGGCGCGACCTCTCCGACTATCTGCTGCGCGTGATCGAGGCCGTGGCGCGCCGCCCCTACGAGGGCGACGACGCCGGCGAGCGGGTGGAGTTCCTCGCCGTGCTCTCCGACCAGATAGTCAAGCTGCGCAATTCGCTCGACGGGTGCGACGTCGACCTCTCGACGGAGGTCTACGCCTCGCTGCTGCGCCGCCACCTCCAGACGCTGCGCATCCCCTTCGAGGGCGAGCCGCTCGAGGGGGTGCAGGTGATGGGTATCCTCGAGACGCGCAACCTCGATTTCCGCCACGTCGTCCTGCTCTCGATGACCGACGACAACTTCCCGGGCAACCGCCTCGCCCAGGCGTCGTTCGTCCCCTACAACCTGCGCGCCGCCTTCTCGCTGCCCACGCCCGAGCACCACGAGGGGGTCTACGCCTACTACTTCTACCGCCTCATCCAGCGTGCCGAGACGGTGCACATGCTCTACTGCGCCCGTGCCGACGACAAGTCGACGGGCGAGCCGAGCCGCTACATCCACCAGCTCGACTGCGAGAGCGGCCTGGGCGTGCACCGCATCGAGGCGGGCGTCGACGTCAATCCGATCCCCTTGGCGCCGATCGAGGTGGCGAAGGATGCCGCCGTCATGGCGCGCCTCGGCCGTTTCGTCGACCCCGAGTCGCCCGCCACGCTCTCGCCCACGGCTCTGTTCCGCTACGTCGCCTGCCCGCTGCGCTTCTACTTCCACTCCGTCGCGCGGCTCGAGACCGACGACGAGGTTGCGGAGGAGGTCGACGCCCCCATGTTCGGCACCATTCTCCACGCCGCCGCGCAGCGGCTCTACGCCCGTGTCGAGGGCGAGGCGCATCCCGCGAAGACGCTGCGGGCGCTGCTCTCGACCGACGCCGTGGACCGTGCCGTGGGCGAGGCGATCAACGAACACTGGCTGCGCGACGAGCGGGCCTCGGAGGCCGACTACACGGGCAACTTGCTGCTCGTGCGCGAGATCGTCGTCCGCTACCTGCGGGGCGGGGTGGTGCCCTACGACGCCGCCCACGACGCTTTCGCCGTGCGGGGCCTCGAGCGCGAGGTGGCCTACGCTTTCCCGTTCCGCTGCGGCGGGCGCGAGCTGCGGGTCAAGTTCTCCGGCATCGCCGACCGCATCGACTCGCTCGACGACGGCACGCTGCGCGTGGTCGACTACAAGACCGGCGCTCCGCACCTCGAATTCGCAGGCTTGGAGAGCCTCTTCACGGGCGAGGGGCGCCACCGGCTGTCGAACATCCTCCAGACGCTGCTCTACTCCATGATGCTCCACCGCTCGGAGGGGCGCGACGTCGTGCCGGCGCTCTACTACGTGCGGGCGATGCACCGCCCCGACTATGCGCCGCAGCTCGACGACCGGGGCGACGGCGTGCGCGGCGCCCGCTACTCGTTCTACGCCGAGCGCTTCGAGGAGCTGCTGCGCGCAACGCTCGCCGAGCTCTTCGACCCGGCCGTCCCTTTCCGTCCGTGCGACGATCCCGACACGTGCACCTTCTGCGACTTCAACCTGCTCTGCCGCAGAGGGGCGAAGTGACAAGCTTTTAAGTTGAAAATTGAAAGTTGAAAATTGAAAATGGCGGCCGCGGGCTGCCCCGGTTAAGAGCCGGGTTTTATTATTTGCGTTTGCGGCACTCCGCGTCGGGGAGTTGCAGCCTGCCGGTTCTGTGAACCGATGTTTTCGCGCATGATCTCTCTTTGCCGGCTGGGGCGGTCGCGCCAAAGGCGCGAGCCGGCAAAGAGACGAAGCCGAAGGCTTCGCGATTCACAACTCCACCTTGAAATAACCCGCGCCGCTGCGGCGGGCGGCTTCGAGCCCGATCGCCGAATCCTCGAAAATGAGCGTCTCGGCGGGTGTGCACCCCTCGCGGCGCATCGCCTCCAGAAAGCATTCGGGCGCCGGCTTGGGCCGCTCGACGTCGGCTCCCGTGAGGATGCCGTCGACGCACCCCTCGGGTGCCTGCTCTTCGCCCGGGGCGCCGAGCCCGAGGTGCCGCATCGCGTTGAGGATGTTATCCGGGCTGCCCGTCGAGACGATCCACACCCGGCCGCCGCGCGCGCGGAAGGCGCGGCAGAACGCCCACAGCGGCCGGTTGAGCCGCAGCGTGTCGAAAAACCGGGGGTAGAGGGCGATCTTGCGCAGCCGCAGCCGCTCGCGCTCGGCCGGGTCGGCGATCCCGTACCGGGCGAGGAACTCGTCGCACCGCATGCCGAACCATCGCTCGGCATACTCCTCCTCGGTGAGCGTGTAGCCGCTCTCGCCCAGCGCCGCGACGTAGGCCTGCGTGTTGGCCCGCCGCGTGTCGGCCAGCGTCCCGTCGAAGTCGAGCAGGAGCAGTCGGATGCGAGCGCCCGGCGTCACGTCAGTCGAAGGATTGCATGCCCGTCTGTGCGATGCGCATGATGCGCTGGTACTCCGAGGGCGAGAGCTCCATGAAGAAGTAGTGGATCGGATCCACGCGCATGCCGTCGAGGCGGATCTCGTAGTGGAGGTGGGGTGCCAGCGAGAGCCCCGTGTCGCCCGACAGGGCGATGATGTCGCCGCGGCGCACGCGTTGCCCTTTCTGTACGAGGATGCGGCTCAGGTGGCCGTAGAGCGTCTCGTAGCCGTTGCCGTGGTCGATCGTGACGGTCTGCCCCGAGGTCGAGTTGCGCATGGCTACGCTGGTCACCGTGCCGTCGGCCGTGGCGAAGACGCGCGAACCCTCGGGGATGGTGTAGTCGACCCCCTGGTGCGACTTGAGCGTCTTGAAGAAGGGGTGGAAGCGCATGCCGTAGGAGGCCGTGAGCAGCGTCAGCTGCTTGTTGATGACGGGCTGGATGGCCGGGATGCTGCCCGCGCGGCGCCCGGTCGTGTCGATGCGGCGCTGCAGGTCGAGGTAGGTGGCGTTGAGGGCTCGGAGCCGCTCTTCGAGGTCGTCGGTGCGCCGGCGCAGCTCGCGGCGCAGCTGGCGCGACGAGCGGCCGATGATCTGCTCGTAGGTGGCGGCGTGCGACGTGCGCCCCTCGGCGTCCAGGTCGTAGGGCTCCGACTCGAAGAGGGTGCGGAAGACGCCGCGGTCGCGCTCGGCCAGGTTGTCGAGCACGGTTGCGAGGGTGTCGTAGCGCGCCGTGAGCGCCTCGTACTCGCGGCGCAGGGCGTCGGTCGAGTGCTTGAGCTCGTACTCCACGGGGGTGTCGAAGAAGAACGAGAAGCCCGCGTAGTAGAGCAGCGCCATGCCCAGTCCCGCGAGCAGGTGCACCACGGCGCGTATCGCGCGCTGTTTGCGGCGTCTGCGGCGCCGCAGTCGGACGAGATCTTTCTTGCCGGCCATCTCAGAGGGTTTCGTAGTTGGTTTCGCGCATCCGGGCCATGAGCTCTTCGTACTCCTCGGCGGTCATGTTGCGGTTGAAATAGTTGATCGGGTTGACCGGCGTGCCCTTGTGTATCACCTCGTAGTGGAGGTGGGGACCCTTCGAGAGCCCCGTGTTGCCCGTCAGTCCGATGATCTGCCCGCGCACCACGCGCTGCCCGCGTTCGACGAGCACCTTGTCCAGGTGGGCGTAGCGGGTCTTGTATCCGAACTCGTGGTCGAGCAGGATCATCCGCCCGTATCCGCCGTTGTAGCCGCTGCCGTCGGCCGTGACCACCGTGGCGTCGCCCGTGGCGAAGACGGGCGTGCCGCGGTCGCAGCCGAAGTCCACGCCGTTGTGGGGGCGCGTATAGCCCAGCACGGGGTGGAAGCGCCGGTGGGTGAAGGCGCCGATGTGGTTGCCGTGCAGCGCCTTGCGGTCGATGGGCCAGATGGCCGGAATGGCCGATGCCAGCTGCTCCTTGTTGCGCGAGAGGGTCTGCAGCTCGTCCATCGAGCGCGAGGCGAGGTAGAGCTCGCGCGCCAGCTTGTCCATCTGCTCCCACGCGGGCACCATCAGGCGGGCGAACTCGTCGTCGGCCAGCGCGGCGTACTTCGACGCGGGGTAGGGCTGCCACACCCCCTCGATCGAGAGCGAGTCGGTGCCGAAGAGGGCGCGGTAGACGTGGTTGTCGCGGTGGCGGATGCCGTCGAGCTGCCGCTGGGCCGTGCGGATGCGCTCCTGCAGGATGCGGTAGCGGATCACCAGGTCGCGGTTCTCGCGGTTGATCCGATACATCTTGGGGGTGTAGAAGAAGTAGGAGAAGAGCACGTTGGCCACCGACACGAGCATGAAGCCGAGCAGCACCTTGCGGATCGTGCGGTAGATGCGCAGCCGCACGGTCACGGCCGAAACCTCGGCCTGCGGCGCGCCCTGCGCCGCCTCCGCATGCGCCGAGGCGCGTTTCCGATCGTTGCCCTTCATCCGAAAAAACTCCATTGATTCGTGCAAATTTAGCGTAAATTGTGTAATTTTGCAACCCGAGTTACCAACGAAAAAACAGGATAAAACGATATATGATGGAATCGAATGAAATTCGCCGGGCCTTTCTCGACTTCTTCGCATCGAAGGAGCACGCGATCGTGCCCTCGGCCCCGATGGTCGTCAAGGGCGACCCCACGCTCATGTTCACCAACGCGGGCATGAACCAGTTCAAGGATATTTTCCTGGGCAACGCACCTCGCAAATACCCCCGCGCGGCCGACACGCAGAAGTGTCTGCGCGTTTCGGGCAAGCACAACGACCTGGAGGAGGTGGGTCACGACACCTACCACCACACCATGTTCGAGATGCTGGGCAACTGGTCCTACGGCGACTACTTCAAGCGCGAGGCCATCGAGTGGGCCTGGGAGCTGCTGCACGACGTCTACGAGCTCCCTGCCGATCGCATGTACGCCACCGTCTTCGAGGGTTCGGAGGAGGACGGCGTGCCCTTCGACCAGGAGGCCTACGACTACTGGCTGCAGTTCCTGCCCGCCGACCATATCATTCGCGGCAACAAGCACGACAACTTCTGGGAGATGGGCGAGACGGGTCCCTGCGGCCCCTGCTCGGAGATCCACTTCGACCTGCGCGACGAGGCGGAGATCGCCGCGAAGCCCGGCCGCGAGATGGTCAACGCGGGCCATCCCCAGGTCATCGAGATCTGGAACCTGGTCTTCATGCAGTTCAACCGCAAGGCCAACGGCTCGCTCGAGGAGCTGCCGGCGCGCAACGTCGACACGGGCATGGGCTTCGAGCGCCTCTGCATGATCCTCCAGGGCAAGAAATCCAACTACGACACCGACGTCTTCCAGCCCACCATCGGCCGCATCGCCTCGCTCTCGGGCAAGCGCTACGGCGAGGATGAGAAGTGCGACGTGGCCATGCGCGTCATCGCCGACCACCTGCGCGCCATCTCCTTCTCGATCGCCGACGGGCAGCTCCCCTCCAACGTCAAGGCGGGCTACGTCATCCGCCGCATCCTGCGCCGCGCCGTGCGCTACGGCTATACCTACCTGGGCTTCACCGAGCCCACGCTCTGCCGGCTCGTCGCGGGTCTGGTCGAGCAGATGGGCGGCCAGTTCCCCGAGCTGCGGGCGCAGCAGGGGCTCATCGAGCGCGTCATCGAGGAGGAGGAGGCTTCGTTCCTCCGCACCCTGGCCACGGGCATCACGCTGCTGGACGGCGTCATCGCCCGCACCAAGAGCGAGGGCGGGCGGGCCATCTCCGGCAAGGACGCCTTCGTGCTCTACGACACCTTCGGCTTCCCGATCGACCTGACGGAGCTCATCGCCCGCGAGCAGGGCGTCGACGTCGACCTGGCCTCCTTCGAGCAGGAGCTGCAGGCCCAGAAGGAGCGCTCGCGCAACGCCGCGGCCGTGGCTACCGACGACTGGGTGGAGCTCATCCCCGTCAAGGAGAGCCTCTTCACCGGCTACGACACGCTCGTCGACACGGTGCGCATCGCCCGCTACCGCCGCGTCACCTCGAAGAATAAGACCACCTACCAGCTGGTCTTCGACCGCACCCCTTTCTACGGCAATTCGGGCGGTCAGATCGGCGACGTGGGCCATATCGAATCGGCCAACGAGCGCGTCGCGATCGTCTCGACCGAGAAGGAGAACGGCCTGATCATCCACATCGTCGACGCTCTGCCCGAGAATCCCGCGGCCGAGTTCCGCGCCACGGTCGACGCCGACAAGCGCCAGATGGCGGCCAACAACCACTCGGCCACCCACCTCATGCACGAGGCGCTGCGCAAGGTCCTCGGTCCGCACGTCGAGCAGAAGGGCTCGATGGTGACTCCCGAGCTGCTGCGCTTCGACTTCTCCCACTTCCAGAAGGTCACGCCCGAGCAGCTGCGCGAGGTCGAGCGGCTGGTCAACCGCGCCATCCGCGCCGACTATCCCCTGGAGGAGAACCGTGAGGCGACCAAGGAGGAGGCTGCGGCGGCCGGCGCCATGATGCTCTTCGGCGAGAAGTACGGCGACCGCGTGCGCATGGTCCGCTTCGGCTCCTCGGTCGAGCTGTGCGGCGGTACGCACACGGCCTCCACGGGCCGCATTGGTCTGTTCAAGATCCTCAACGAGAGCGCCATCTCGGCCGGAGTGCGCCGCATCGAGGCGGTCACGGGCGAGCGCGCCGAGGGGGTGATCTACGCCGCCGAGGATACCATGCGCAGCCTGGGCGAGGCGCTCAACAACCCCCAGCTGGTGCAGGCCGTGCGCAAGATGCTCGAGAGCAACGAGGCCCTTTCGAAGGAGGTCGAGGCCATGCGTCGCGAGCAGGTGGCGCAGTGGGCCGACAAGATCGCCGCGTCAACGCCCGAGCGCGACGGGGTGATGCTCTTCGCCACGCAGACCGACCGCCGGCCCGACTTCGTGAAAGATCTGGCCTACAGCCTGCGCCAGCGCTCGCCGCGCCTGGCCTTCGTGGTCGGCTCGCTGTTCGAGGGCAAGCCCACGCTCACGGTGATGCTCGGCGAAGAGATCGTCGCGCAGGGCGTCAACGCCGGCGCGGTGGTCCGCGATGCCGCCAAGCTCATGCAGGGCGGCGGCGGCGGTCAGCCTTTCTTCGCTACGGCGGGCGGCAAGAATGCCGACGGCCTGCAGGCGACCATCGACCGGGCGGTCGAGCTCATCAAATCTCAAGTCAATTCATAAAAAACGATAAGGAACTATGGCAAACAAGGTTCTTCTGATGATTCTCGATGGCTGGGGCAACGGCCATCACGACAAGGCCGACGTCATCTCGACGGTGCACCCGGCCTACATCTCGGCCATGACCGAGAAATATCCCCACGCCGAGCTGCGCACCGACGGCGAGAACGTCGGTCTGCCCGACGGCCAGATGGGCAATTCGGAGGTGGGCCACCTCAACATCGGCGCCGGCCGCGTGGTCTACCAGGACCTGGTGAAGATCAACCGTGCCTGCCGCGACAACTCGATCATGAAGAATCCCGAGGTGGTCGCCGCATTCGAATATGCCAAGCAGCGGGGCGCGGCCGTGCACTTCATGGGCCTCACCTCCGACGGCGGCGTCCACTCGTCGCTCGAGCATCTCTTCAAGCTCTGCGACATCGCCGCCGAGTACGAGATCGAGAACACTTTCGTCCACTGCTTCATGGACGGCCGCGACACCGACCCGCGCAGCGGCAAGGGCTTCATCGAGCAGCTGGAGAAGCATCTGGCCGCCTCGACCGGTAAGATCGCCACGGTCATCGGTCGCTATTACGCCATGGACCGCGACAAGCGCTGGGAGCGCGTGAAGATCGCCTACGACGCGCTGGTCGAGGGCGTCGGCGAGCGCTCTTCGGACATGGCCGAGGCCGTGCAGAAGTCCTACGACGAGGGCGTTACCGACGAGTTCATCAAGCCGGTGGTGCGCATCGACGCCGAGGGCAATCCCGTGGGTATGATCCGTCCCGACGACGTGGTCGTCTTCTTCAACTACCGTAACGACCGCGCCAAGGAGCTCACCGTGGTTCTCACGCAGGAGGATATGCCCGAAGCCGGCATGCACACGCTGCCGCTCTACTACTGCTGCATGACCCCCTACGACGCCAAGTTCACCGGCCTGCACATCCTCTTCGACAAGGAGAACGTGCCCGACACGATCGGCGAGTGGGTCTCGAAGCAGGGCCTCAGCCAGCTGCGTATCGCCGAGACGGAGAAGTACGCCCACGTGACCTTCTTCCTCAACGGCGGCCGCGAGGAGAAGTTCGCCGGCGAGGAGCGCATCCTGGTCGCCTCGCCCAAGGTGGCGACCTACGACCTCCAGCCCGAGATGTCGGCGCCCGAGGTGGCCGACAAGTTGGCTGCGGCGCTCGACGAGCAGCGCTTCGACTTCATCTGCCTCAACTTCGCCAACGGCGACATGGTGGGCCACACGGGTGTCTACGAGGCCATCGTCAAGGCCGTCGAGGCCGTCGACAGCTGCGTAGAGAAGGTCGTAGAGGCGGCCAAGCGCAACGGCTACGAGGTGGTGATGATCGCCGACCACGGCAATGCCGACAACGCCGTGAACGCCGACGGCACGCCCAACACGGCCCACTCGCTCAACCCGGTGCCAGTCGTCGTGGTCTCCGACCGTGTGAAGTCGGTCGAGAGCGGCATCCTGGCTGACGTGGCTCCTACCGTGCTGAAGCTCATGGGGCTCGCGCAGCCCGCCGAGATGACGGGGCACGCGCTGGTGGAGCTCAAGTAGCGGCCCGCAGGGAGACTCCTCTGTGCTGTCTTGCGACCGAAAAGCCCCGTTCCTGCATTTGCAGGGGCGGGGCTTTTTCGTGTGGTCAGCTGCGGGGCAGTAGGTCAGTAAAGGTCGAGGAACTCGTGGCCGTTCCCCACGATCGAGAGGTAGCGCACGAAGGCCTCGCGGTCGACGATCACCGTCGCGCGGTTGTCGTTGGGGTGGAAGGCGAAGCGCTCCCATGTGCGCATGCGCTCGTCGAGAAAGAGGTGTACGTGGTCGGCCGGGTCGTTGATGAGCCCGAAAACCGATACCGATCCCGGCCGCAGCCCCAGCCACCGCTCCATGCGCTGCTCCGAGGCGAACGAGAGCTTGCCCTGGCCGAGCCGCTGTTCCAGGTCGCGGATGGCCAGGCGCCGCTCGGCGTCGAAGCAGACCAGGTAGTGGCGGTCGCCCTTGTGGTTGCGCAGGAAGAGGTTCTTGCAGTGGCGCGCCCCGTCGCCCCGACAGTATCGGAGTGCCTCCTCGCACGTCGGCGCCTCGGGGTGTTCGTACCACGTGTAGCGGATGTCGTGCAGGTCGAGCCAGTCGAAGACCCGTTGCCGCCGCTGGTCGGCCGTCGGAAGGTTCTCGGCGGCCATCACTTTGCGCAGAACTCCTCGATGTTCGCGACGATGCAGCCCACGAGCGTCTCCAGCGCTTCGGCGGCGGCCCAGGCGTTGTGGGGCGAGAGCAGCAGGCGGTCGCGGTCGCGGATCGCGAGCAGCGGGTTGCCCTCCTCGAGCGGCTCGCGGGCGAAGACGTCGAGCGCCGCGCCGGCCAGCCGGCCGCTGTCGAGCGCCTCGGCGAGCGCCCGCTCGTCGACGATCGTGCCGCGGGCGACGTTGATGAGGATCGCCGAGGGCTTCATCAGCGCCAGTTCGCGCGCTCCGACGAGCCCGCGCGTCGCCGGGGTCAGCGGGCAGTGGATCGAGACGATGTCCGAGGTGCGGAGCAGCTCGTCGAGCGACAGGGCGGGGTAGGCCTCCTCGCGCACGATGCCCGAGGTCGAGGCGTAGACGACGCGGCAGCCCAGCGCCTCGGCGACGCGGGCGACGTTGCGGCCTATGGCCCCCAGCCCGACGATGCCCCACTGGGAGCCGTGCAGCTGGCGGAGCTCGCGCCCGAAGTGGAACTGGAGGGGCGAGCCCGCATAGCGGGTCTTCGTGTAGCGGTCGTAGTAGAGCGTCTGGCGGCGCAGGGCGATCGCGGCGCCGATGGTGGTCTCCGTCACTGCGTGGGTCGAGTAGCCCGCGGCGTTGCGGACGGCGATGCCCAGCTCGGCGGCAGCCTCCAGGTCGACGTGGTTCATCCCCGTGGCGGCGATGCACACGAGGCGCAGGTCGGGCAGCGCGGCGAGCGTCTCGCGGCCGAGCGGCACCTTGTTGGTGACGACGACCTGGGCGCCGGCGCAGCGGGCCAGCACCTCGTCGCGCGTCGCGGTGGTGCGGTAGCCCGTGTAGTCGCCCAGCGCGCGCAGGGGCGCCAGATCGGCCGTTCCCAGCGAGTATTCGTCCAGAAATACGATTTTCATGGCGTATGTTTTATGCGGTTGTCGGTTTCGATGCCCGGTCAGGGCTCCATTTCGCCGATCAGGTCCCGGATGACCACCGAGGCGCAGCCGATGCCGAACAGCGCGGGGATGTAGGAGATCGTCCCCACGTTCGACTTCTTGTTGCGCTCCTCGCAGAGGATCATCGCCCCCTCGCGCATCGGCTCGGGCGAGAAGACCGCCCGGAACCCCTTGCGGATGCCGATCTTGTGGAGCCGCTTGCGCAGCATGTGGGCCAGCGGGCAGTGGTGGGTGCGGCCGATGTCGGCGATCTCCATGCGTGTGGGGTCGGTCTTCGCCCCGGCACCCATCGAGCTCACGAGGGGAATCCGCCGCTCCATGGCTGCGGCGATCAGCGCCAGCTTGGGCGAGAGGGTGTCGATGGCGTCGACGACGTAGTCGTAGGGCGCGGCGTCGAGCAGCGCGTAGGTCTCCTCGTCCTTGATATAGAGGTCGACCACGGTGAGCTCGAGCGCGGGGTTGATGTCGCGCAGTCGCTCGGAGAGCACTTCGGCCTTGGGCCTCCCGACGGTCGAGCGGAGCGCCACCAGCTGGCGGTTGATGTTCGATACCGCGACGACGTCGGCGTCGGCGATCGTCATGCGTCCCACGCCCGCGCGAGCGATCATCTCTGCGGCGTAGGCACCCACGCCGCCCAGCCCCACCACCAGCACGTGGGCCCGGCGCAGGCGGTCGGTCTTCTCCTTTCCGAGCAGCAGCTCGGTTCTTTCAAGCCAGTTGTCCATCTCCGAAAATGCGTTGGTAATTCTCCGCCGTCGCCTGCCGCAGCCGCTCGACGGCGACGCCCCGCGCCTCGGCTATGCGGGCCGTGATCCGCTCGATCGGCTCGGCGCTCGTGTCCGTCTCCGTGAAGAGCCGCTCGAGCGGCGTCGCGCGCAGCGCTTCGAGCGTCCGGGGCGAGCGGAAGGTCCGCTCGCCGAACGAGAGGTAGCAGCCTGCGGCCAGCGCCCGCGCGGCCTGCTCCGGCGAGCCGACGAAGCCGTGGAAAATGGCGGTGCGCGGCGGGCAGGCGGCCAGGCAGCGCATCACCTCCTCGAAGGCCCTCACGCAGTGCAGCACCACCGGCAGGCCCGCCTCGCGGGCCAGCTCCAGCTGGCGGCGGAAGCACGACAGCTGCGCCTCACGCGGTGTCGCGCAGGCGAAGTCGAGCCCGATTTCGCCCACCGCCTCCACGCCCGGCGCGGGGCGTTGCAGCGTCTCGGGCGCGCACGCGCCGGCCTGCCACGGATGCACCCCTTCGGTGCGGATGCCGATCCAGTCGCCCTGCGGCTTGTGGGTGTGTATGTCGACGAAAAGCGGGGTCACGAGGACAAAAATACTACTTTTTGGCGTAAAACGGGAAATTCGGAACACGGGCGTGGTGATTTCTCGGAAAAAATGCGTAATTTCGCACGCGATTTATTGTGGATTGTTAGCCTGCTAACAGCTTCTGGGGCCGATTCGGACCGCGGGGCCATCGACGGGAAATCATTCGAAAACACAATACAAACAAACCCAAACAACTTTAACCATGTCGAAAATCATTACTCTACGCAAGGGTCTCGACATCAACCTCCAGGGCCAGGCCCGGGAGTCGCTGCGCGTGGCGCCGCAGGCTTCCGAGTACGCCCTCTCGCCGCTCGATTTCGAGGGCGTGACTCCCAAGTTGCTGGTTAAGGCGGGCGACACGGTGAAGGCCGGCACGCCGTTGTTCTTCAACAAGTACAACGAGCGCATCCTCTTCACTTCGCCCGTCAGCGGTACGGTGGCGGCCATCCACCGCGGCGAGAAGCGCAAGGTGCTCGCCGTGACGGTGACCCCCGATGCCGAGCAGCGTTACGAGGAGTTCGCCAAGCTCGATCTGCAGAAGGCTTCGCGCGAGGAGATCGTCGAGCAGCTGCTGCGTTCGGGCCTCTGGCCGATGATCGTGCAGCGCCCCTACGGCATTATCGCCGATCCGAGCGACACGCCCAAGGCGGTCTTCGTTTCCGCCTTCGATTCGGCGCCCCTGGCGCCCGACTTCAACTACGTGCTGCGCGAGGAGCAGGCCAACCTCCAGACCGGTATCGAGGTGATGCGTCGCCTCACCTCCGGCAAGGTCCACCTCTCGATGCGCGCCAAGGCCGAGGGGCAGATGGCCGCGCTGCAGCACGTCGAGCCGCACCTGTTCGCCGGCAAGCACCCCGTGGGCAACGTCGGCGTGCAGATCCACCACGTCGACCCGATCAACCGCGGCGAGGTGGTCTGGACGGTCAACATCCAGGACCTGGCCATCATCGGCCGTCTGTTCAACGAGGGCCGCGTAGACATGACGCGCATCGTCGCCGTCACGGGCTCCGAGGTCGAGGCTCCCGACTACTGCCGCGTGGTGGCCGGTGCCAAGGTCGACTCCGTGCTCGCCGGCCGTGTGCGCAAGCAGGCCGAGGGCGACTCGGTGCGCGTGATCGCCGGCAACGTGCTGACGGGCCGCAAGGTGGCCGCCGACGGCTTCCTGACCTACTACGCCAACCAGCTCACCGTGATCCCCGAGGGCGACAAGTACGAGCTGCTGGGCTGGGCCATGCCCCGCTTCAAGAAGTTCTCCGTCTCGCGCGCCTACTTCTCGTGGCTCTGCCCCAAGAAGGCCTACCGCCTCGACACCAACATGAACGGCGGCGAGCGTCCGTTCGTCGTCACGGGTCTCTACGAGCAGTATCTGCCGATGGACATCTATCCGATGTACCTGCTGAAGGCCTGCCTCGCGGGCGACATCGACAAGATGGAGAACCTCGGCATCTACGAGGTCACCGAAGAGGACTTCGCCCTCTGCGAGTTCGTCGATCCCTCGAAGATCGAGATCCAGCAGATCATCCGCGACGGTATTAACTTAATGATCAAGGAGGCATAGTATGGGACTGCGTAAAATAGTTGACAATCTGAAGCCCACCTTCTCCGAAGGGGGAAAGCTGAGCTTCCTCGCATCGACCTTCGATGCGTTCGAAACCTTCCTTTTCGTGCCCAACACCACCACCGTGCGCGGTGCGCACATCCGCGACTGCAACGACATGAAGCGCACGATGATCGTGGTGGTCCTGGCACTCATGCCCGCCTTCCTGTTCGGCTGCTATAACACCGGCTCGCAGGTGGGTCTCGACGGCCTCCAGGCCTTCTTCTACGGTCTGGTCCGCATCCTCCCGATGGTGTGCGTGTCGTACATCGTGGGTCTGGCCATCGAGTTCGGCTTCGCCCAGGCCCGCGGCCACGAAGTCAACGAGGGCTTCCTCGTCTCGGGTCTGCTGATCCCGATGGTGATGCCCGTCTCGACGCCGCTGTGGATGGTCGGTCTGGGTACCGCCTTCGCCGTGGTGATCGGCAAGGAGGTCTTCGGCGGCACGGGTATGAACGTCTTCAACCCGGCGCTGGTGGCCCGCGCCTTCGTCTTCTTCAGCTTCACCCCCTCCATGTCGGGCGAGACCGTGTGGTACTCCGACTGGACGATGATGGGCGCACAGGTCGACGGCGTCACGGGCGCCACGGCGCTCGAGCACCTCTCGACCACCGGCACCATGCCCTGGTCGCCGATGGAGGCCTTCCTGGGCTTCATCCCCGGCTCGTTCGGCGAGACCTCGACGCTGGCCATCCTCATCGGTGCCGCCATCCTGCTCGCGACGGGCATCGCCTCGTGGCGCACGATGATCGCCGTGTTCGTCGGCGGTCTTGCTATGGGCTATCTGTTCCAGTGGACCGGCGCGACGGAGTATCCGGCCTGGTGGCACCTCATCGTCGGCGGCTTCGCCTTCGGTGCCGTCTTCATGGCCACCGACCCCGTCACCTCGGCGCAGACCGATACGGGCAAGTACATCGTGGGCTTCATGACCGGTGCGCTGGCCGTGCTGATCCGTGTGATCAACCCGGCATACCCCGAGGGCATGATGCTTTCGATCCTCTTCATGAATGCGCTCGCTCCGCTGGTCGACTACTACGTCGTGGAGGCCAACATCGCGCGCAGAAAGAAACGTGGTGTCAAACTCGCAAAATAGGAGGCAGTCATGGCAAAGAAATTCAATACCAACAGCAACGCCTACATCATCGTCTATTCGATCGTGATGGTGGTCGTCGTGGCTACGGTGCTGGCCGTAGCGGCCCTCTCGCTGCAGTCGCGCCAGTACGCCAACGAGCTCAACGAGAAGAAACAGTCGATCCTCTCGTCGCTCGGCGCCCAGGATCAGAACTACGATGCGTTCATCGACGCCTATGTCGTCGACGGCGAGGGCAACCGCCTCGAGGGCGAGGAGGTCTTCGATCTGCTCAAGGACCTCAAGGGTTCGTTCGAGGCCGGCAAGTTCCCCGTATTCGAGGCTGCCGACGGCCGTGTCGTCCTGCCCGTCACGGGCACCGGCCTGTGGGGTCCCGTGTGGGGCTACGTGGCGCTCGAGAAGGACATGGACACCGTTTCGGGCATCATCATGGACCACAAGGGCGAGACCCCGGGTCTGGGTGCCGAGATCGCCTCGCCCAAGTACCAGTCCCTGTTCGCGGGCAAGCGGATCTTCGAGGGCGACGAGTTCGTTTCGGTCTCCCTGCGCAAGGGCGGCGCCAAGGACCCCGCACACGAGGTCGACGCCATTTCGGGCGGTACGAAGACTTCGGACGGCGTCTCGGCCATGCTCCGCACGAGCCTGGGCCACTACCTGCCGCTGCTCCGGGCCAAGCGTTCGGGCGCAGCCGCGGAAATGTCTAACGCAGAAAACGTAGAAAACAATGAGTAACCAGGAGAAAGAGCCCTTGTTTTCGGCTAAAAACATGAAGTATCTGACCGGCCCGTTCTCGGCGAACAACCCGGTCATCGTGCAGATCCTGGGTATCTGCTCGGCGCTGGCCGTCACCGTACAGCTCAAGCCGGCGATCGTCATGGCCCTCTCGGTCACGGTCGTCACCGCTTTCGCCAATCTGGTGATGTCGCTCCTGCGCAACGGCGTTCCCGCGCGCATCCGCATCATCGTGCAGCTGGTGGTCATCGCCGCGCTGGTGATCCTGGTCGACCAGGTGCTCAAGGCCTTCGTCTACGATGTCTCGAAGCAGCTGTCGGTCTACGTGGGTCTGATCATCACCAACTGCATCGTCATGGGCCGCATCGAGGCCTTCGCGCTGGGCAACAAGCCCTGGCCCGCACTGCTCGACGGTATCGGCAACGGCCTGGGCTACGGCCTGATCCTCGTCATCGTGGCCTTCTTCCGCGAGCTTTTCGGCTCGGGCAGCCTGATGGGCTACCGCATCGTGCCCGAGAGCTGGTACGCGGCCGAGGGCGGCTGGTACAGCAACTGCGGTCTGATGCTCTTCCCGCCCATGGCGCTCATCATCGTGGGCTGCATCATCTGGGTGCACCGCTCGCGCAACAAGGACTTACAGGAAAAATAGGAGGATAGCGTATGGAATCTCTGAATATCTTCATCCGGTCGATTTTCATCGACAACATGGTCTTCGCCTTCTTCTTCGGCATGTGCTCCTACATCGCCGTATCGAAGAGCGTGAAGACGGCGCTCGGTCTGGGTGCCGCCGTGACCTTCGTCATGGTGATGACCGTGCCTCTGAACTACCTGCTGAACGAATACGTGCTCCGCGACGGCGCCCTGGCCTGGGCGGGTCTGCCCGAAGTGAACCTCAGCTTCCTGTCGTTCATCGTCTTCATCGCCACGATCGCGGCTTTCGTGCAGCTCGTGGAGATGGCGGTCGAGAAGTTCTCGCCCACGCTCTACAACCAGCTGGGCATCTTCCTGCCGCTGATCGCCGTGAACTGCGCCATCATGGGCGGTTCGCTCTTCATGCAGCAGAAGGTCGATGCCGGCGAGCT
>Ga0137307_100524_pt1 | contig 48969 bp, 40 predicted proteins | sample NAcewD2O_March_2_FD_97180 | JGI IMG/M metagenome (GOLD analysis project Ga0137307, IMG submission 97180) | Mouse cecal microbial communities from Vienna, Austria - N-Acetylglucosamine amended D2O_March | ecosystem: Host-associated > Mammals > Digestive system > Large intestine > Cecum | place... | reverse complement strand
TTTCTTTGATAACAGGTACGGCACAGGGCAGTCTGTGTGGGATGGTATCATGCGTACTACGAATCTGATCGTGGCAGGCAAGATCGTGGTGGTAGCCGGTTACGGCTGGTGCGGAAAAGGAGTTGCCATGCGGGCAAAGGGCCTGGGAGCAAGGGTCATTGTGACAGAGATCGATCCGGTGAAGGGCATTGAAGCGGTCATGGATGGATTTGACGTGATGCCGATGAAAGAAGCAGCCAGGCTGGGAGACTTTTTTGTAACAGTGACCGGATGTGATAAGGTCATTGATGAAGAGGACTTTGTGGAAATGAAAGAGGGCGCGATCCTCTGCAACGCAGGACATTTTGACTGTGAGATCAATATGGCGGGCCTGCGTGCCATGGCAGCAGAATCCAAAGAAATGCGGAAAAACATCCAGGGCTACAAGCTGCCGAATGGACGGTGGATCTTTGTCCTGGCGGAAGGCCGGCTAGTGAACCTGGCAGCAGGGGACGGACATCCGGCGGAGATCATGGATATGAGCTTTGCCATCCAGGCGCTGTCTGCAAAATACTTGGTTGAACACGGAAAAGAAATGACAGAGATGCTGGTGGACGTGCCGGTGGAGATTGATGAAGATGTGGCGGTGAGAAAGCTTCGTTTTCTGGGGAAGGAAATCGATACGCTGACCCCGGAGCAGGAGGCGTACCTGAATCAGTCTCTTGTATAAAAGCTGCGGCTGTTCTTTGTCAGGAATTAGACGAAAACCCTGAGTGGCAGGATGAAGTTTCGGCCGTTTGCAAAATCAGAAAAAGAAAAGCTGCCGCAGGCAGCTTTTCGTATGTATAGAGGGATGTTACTGATTCGCCAGAGCACTCAGCTCTTCAAGCATCTTAGGCAGCTCCGTGTCCATATTTTCATTGCTGAACTGGCAGGTCCCGACCTTTTTGTGTCCGCCGCCGTTGTACTTTAACATCAGGCTTCCTACATTGACATCCGACGTTTTGTTCAGGATACTGTAGCCGACTGCCGCGGAACATCCTTGTCCGCCACGGCCGCTGACGATCCATGCGGAGATGTTCTGCTCCGGATACATGCTGTAGATCATAAAACGGTTGCCGGTGTAAATGGGGTCTACGTGTCTTAAGTCGGTAACAATCAGATTGCCGTCCACCTTTGTATGCTCGGATACCATCTTTTTAAATTTCTCGGTCTGTTCGTTGTAAATCTCGATACGTTCCTGTACATCAGACAGAGCCAGTATTTCCTCTGTGGTCATGGTACGGCAGGCATCCATCAGCTTTTCCATCAGCTGGTAATTGGAAATGGAAAACTGTCTCCAGCGTCCCAGGCCGGTTCTGGGATCCATCAGAAAACCAATCAGGATCCATCCTGTGGGGTTCATGACCTCATCGATGGTCAGATTGCCGGAATCCACCTTATCGACTGCTTCCATCAGGTCATCAAATTGGGGGAAGCGCTCTTTGCCGCCATAGTATTCGTAGATGATCCGTGCGCAGGACGGACAGATGCGGCTTTCCCCCTTGTACCGGCCCTCCAGCTCCAGACGTTCGTGCTCGCTGGAATGGTGGTCAAACCAGAGCCCGCAGCCTTCTACAAAAGGTACGTTGGCAAGACAGTCATTCTCATCAATCTCCATCAGGCCATCCTGGATATCCTTGGGATGAGCGAATTTCCAGCTGTCAATGATACCTGCTTCCAGAAGCAGCGCGCCGCATGCCAGACCGTCAAAATCAGAACGTGTTACTAATCTCATGAAAATATCCTCCTTGTATATGTATACCTGAAATCAAGCATAAATATATATGCTGTTTTCTGCTGTTGTTAGTATAGCATATCCGTAGTTTTTCGGCAAATTATAAATAAAAAAGATTGCATTCTCCGGAAAATCATGTATAATGATAGCGTAACTCAGAAAAAAGTTAGAACAGAAAACAATATTTTTTGAGGAGGTAACTGAATTATGAAAGTACAGAATATTACAGACATAGAGGGATTTTTTAAGGTGGTTGATCAGTGCAGAGGCAAGGTAGAGCTGGTGACAGGAGAAGGGGACAGACTGAATCTGAAGTCAAAGCTTTCCCAGTACGTATCCATGGCAAATATCTTTTCCAATGGTGAGATTCCGGAGCTGGAGATCCTTGCTTATGAAAAGGAAGACACAGACAGGCTGATCGGATTTATGATGAACGGCAGCAACTAATAGGGAGCAGGCTGGGTGGTTCTTGCGGGAACCACCTTGTTTTTTTCTATGTTACTATTCACAGCCACTCCACACGCATGCGCAAAAAACAGCCGGTAAAGCAGCCTGCCGAGGCTGAGCCTATCCATTTTTTTGCTTATGTGTGCGTCGGGACACACATCTTTTTATTCCATAAACGCGAGGTGAAGTATGGGGTTTGTGCATTTACACGTCCATACGGAGTACAGTCTCCTGGACGGTTCAAATAAAATATCGGAATATGTTGCAAGGGTAAAAGAACTGGGCATGGACAGCGCGGCGATCACGGACCACGGAGTCATGTACGGGGTCATTGATTTTTACCGGGAAGCAAAAAAAGCAGGGATCAATCCGGTTCTTGGATGCGAGGTCTACGTAGCGCCGGGGTCCAGATTCGACCGGGAGATCACAGGAGGGGACGACCGTTATTATCATTTGGTCCTTTTAGCGGAGAATAACACGGGCTATGCCAATTTGATGAAGATCGTGTCCAAAGGATTCGTGGACGGGTACTATTATAAGCCCCGTGTGGACAAGGAACTCCTGCGGCAGTATCATGAAGGGATCATTGCACTGAGCGCCTGCCTTGCCGGGGAGGTGCAGCGATACTTGGCCCGGGGGATGTATGAAGATGCAAAAGAAAAAGCGTTGGAGTACCAGGATATTTTCGGCAGAGGAAATTATTTTCTGGAGCTGCAGGACCATGGCATTCCAGAGCAGAGGCTTGTGAATCAGCGTCTGTTGCAGATGTCAGAGGAACTGGGAATAGAACTGGCGGTGACCAATGATGTGCATTATACCTATGCAGAGGATGAGAAGCCTCATGACATCCTGCTCTGCATCCAGACGGGAAAAAAGCTGGCGGATGAGAACCGGATGCGCTATGAAGGCGGGCAGTATTATGTAAAATCGCAAGAAGAGATGGCCGCTCTGTTCCCTTATGCACGGCAGGCTGTGGAGAATACACAGAAGATTGCCGACCGATGCCATGTGGAGATTGAGTTTGGGGTGACCAAGCTTCCCAGGTACGATGTGCCGGATGGCATGACCTCCTGGGAATACCTGAACAAGCTGTGCTGGGAAGGGCTGGAACAGCGCTACGGTGAGGGCGCCGATGAGAACCGGGAACGGCTGAAATATGAGCTGGATACGATCCGGAACATGGGATATGTGGACTACTTTCTGATCGTGTGGGATTTTATCAAATATGCCAGGGATCACGGGATCGCTGTCGGGCCGGGAAGGGGATCTGCGGCCGGGAGCATCGTGTCCTACTGTCTGGGGATCACGGATATCGATCCTCTGCGTTATCAGCTGCTGTTTGAGCGGTTTCTCAATCCGGAGCGTGTATCCATGCCCGATATCGACGTGGATTTCTGCTTTGAGCGCAGGCAGGAGGTTATCGATTATGTGGTCCGCAAATACGGAGAGGACCGGGTCGTACAGATCGTGACCTTCGGAACGCTGGCGGCCCGGGGGGTGATCAGGGATGTGGGCCGGGTCATGGACCTGCCCTATGCGTTTGTGGATTCCATCGCGAAGATGATTCCCAAAGAACTGAACATCACCATCGCAAAAGCGCTGGAGATGAACCCGGAGCTGAAAAAGGCCTATGAGACAGATGAGCAGGTGAAAAATGTCATCGACATGTCCAAACGTCTGGAAGGACTGCCCAGACACAGCTCCATGCATGCCGCAGGAGTGGTCATCAGTCAGGAGTCCGCGGATGAATATGTACCGTTATCCCGGGCCCAGGACGGTTCCATTACGACTCAGTTCACGATGACCACACTGGAAGAACTGGGACTTCTGAAAATGGATTTCCTGGGACTGAGGACTCTGACCGTGATCCAGAATGCGGTGAATATGGTGAAGCAGAAGGTTCCGGGGCTGAATCTGAATAGCATTGATTACAATGACCAGGCGGTACTGGATTATATCGGAACCGGAAAGACAGACGGGATCTTCCAGATTGAAAGTCCGGGGATGAAAAGCTTCATGAAGGAGTTAAAGCCTCACAGCCTGGAGGATATTATAGCGGGGATCGCCCTGTACCGTCCGGGGCCGATGGATTTTATCCCGCAGTATATCAAGGGAAAAAACGGGGCAGGGTCTATTGTATATGACTGCCCGCGGTTAGAGCCCATCCTGGCGCCCACCTACGGCTGTATCGTCTACCAGGAGCAGGTCATGCAGATTGTCCGGGATCTGGCCGGCTATACCATGGGGCGCAGCGACCTGCTGCGGCGTGCCATGTCCAAGAAAAAAGGAGAGGTCATGCGCAGGGAGCGGCAGACGTTCGTCTATGGAGATGAGGAGACCAATGTGCCGGGCTGTGTAAAGAACGGGATTGATGAAAAGGTTGCAAATAAGATTTATGACGAGATGATTGATTTTGCTAAATATGCGTTCAACAAATCCCATGCCGCCGCTTATGGGGTGGTGTCCTATCAGACCGCATATTTGAAATATTACTATCCGGTGGAATTTATGGCAGCGCTGATGACCTCCGTCATTGAAAATCCTTCCAAGGTGGCGGAATACGTATATGCCTGCCGGGGGATGGATATCCAGATCCTGCCGCCGGACATTAACCGGGGATATTCGGATTTTTCTGTAGATTCCGGACAGATCCGTTATGGACTTGCGGCGATCAAAAGTATCGGAAAGCAGGTGATCCAGGTCATTGTAGCCGACCGAAAGGAATATGGGGACTTTAAGAATCTGGAAGACTTTATTACCCGCATGTCTATCAGGGAAGTGCTGAATAAAAAGGTGATTGAAAACCTGATCAAGGCCGGCGCACTGGACTGCCTGGGAGGTACAAGGAAGCAGTTCATGAGCATTTACCTGCAGATCCTGGATCATGTGAACCAGGAAAAAAAGTATGCGATGACAGGGCAGATGTCGCTCTTTGAACTGGTGGAAGAGGAAGAGAAAAGTCAGTTTGAGATCCGGCTGCCGGATGTAGGGGAGTATACGAGAGAGAACCAGCTGGCATTTGAAAAAGAAGTGCTGGGCATCTATATCAGCGGGCATCCTCTGGATGACTATGAAGCGGCATGGAGGAAAAATATCTCTGCCGTTACTCCAGATTTTCAGCCGGATGAGGAAACAGGACGCTCCAAGGTTCATGACGGGGCCAGGGAGGTCATAGGCGGACTGATCACAGACAAGACGGTGAAATATACGAGAACTAATCAGATGATGGCATTTGTGACTGTTGAGGATTTGCTGGGGACGGTGGAAGTGGTGGTGTTTCCGCGGGACTATGAGAAGAACAGGGAGTTTCTGGAGGTGGACCAGAAAGTATTTATCAGAGGAAGAGTGTCCGAAGAAGATGAGAGGCCAAGCAAGCTGATCTGTGAGAAGGTAATCCCATTTGAACAGAAAAAGCGGGAGCTGTGGATCCAGTTTCCGGACAAGGCGGACTATCTGGAAAATGAACAGTCATTGTTCGGACATCTGAAGGATTCCGAGGGGGAGGACGAGGTCGTGATCTACTGCCAGGCCGAGCGGGCGGTCAAGAGGCTGCCCAGAAACCGGAATATCCTGATCACCCCCCAGGTATTAAGCAGATTGATGAATCAGTTTGGGGAAAAGCGGATAAAAGTAGTCGAAAAGACTATTGAAAACCGCATATAAATAGTATAAAATAAATCATTGAAGAATGTACAAGATCAGGCGGTACAATTCCTGAATCCTGGTTCCTTGTTTCAGGCGCGAAGGCAGCCGGGAACAGATGTGCCTGGTAAATTCTGATGCTGCGGAAATTCTGCCGGCGGCAGAGTTTTTGCAGGTTACTTACTATCAATTATATTCACGGTAAATTTCATTTTCCGCGAATATCGCGCCAGCTGCAAGATGGCGAATTTCCTTATGCGGCTGTGCGCATCATATTATATTGAGCGGCAGATTTATCTGGCGCTCAATATACCTGAGGAGGAAGGAAGCATGGGAGAAATGGAAAACAAACAGGTATTGGATGAAATGGAAGACAGTATCCGTACAGTCGGTGTGCTGACAAGCGGAGGCGACGCTCCCGGAATGAACGCCGCGATCCGTGCAGTGGTAAGGACGGCTTTATCACACGGCTTGAAGGTACGGGGAATCCGTAAGGGATATCATGGTCTTCTGAAGGAAGAGATTATCGATCTGTCTGCTCGTGATGTGTCAGATACCATCCAGCGGGGCGGAACACTTCTCCAGACTGCGCGCTGTAAATCCATGCGTACAACGGAAGGACAGCAGAAAGCAGCGGCGATTTGTAAAAAATATGGTATTGACGCACTGGTAGTCATCGGCGGAGACGGTTCTTTTGCAGGTGCACAGAAGCTTGCTAATTACGGAGTAAAGACCATTGGACTTCCGGGAACCATCGATCTGGATATTGCTTGTACGGAGTATACGATTGGATTTGACACGGCTGTGAATACGGCGATGGAAGCTATTGATAAGGTACGCGACACTTCAACATCTCATGAGCGCTGCAGCATCATCGAGGTTATGGGACGCGACGCGGGTTACCTGGCTCTCTGGTGCGGAATAGCCAACGGTGCAGAGAGGATTCTGCTTCCGGAGGAAAAGGAGAACTTTGACGAAGCGGCTCTGATTCAGGATATTATGGCGAATAAGAGACGGGGGAAGAAGAATTACATCATCATCAATGCAGAAGGCGTGGGCGATACGATCAATCTGGCGAAGAGGATTGAAGAGGCGACCGGAATCGAGACCAGGGCGACGATACTGGGACACATGCAGCGCGGCGGAAGCCCGACCTGCAAGGACAGAGTTTATGCATCTACCATGGGAGCGATGGCAGTTGAGCTGCTCCTGGCAGGCAAGTACAACCGCGTGGTAGGTTACAAGGAAGGCGAGTTCGTTGATTATGATATCAACGAGGCATTGAGCATGAAGAAGAAGATCTCCAATCATCAGTATGAGATCTCCAAGGTGCTGGCGCTGTAATATGAATGCGGCTTACAGCAGACGGTTCTGCATCATGCAGTTTTGAACAGTTATAAATTGAGTTTTCATGATTCAGAACAGCAGACTGCAGAACTGTCTGCTGTTCTGAATTGTTGCAAAAAAGTAAGAGCCAGGGGATAAATGAGTATGGAGAGTAAAAAAGGAGCACCGGTCGGTGTATTTGATTCAGGAGTAGGCGGTCTGACCGTGGTGCGTGAGATCATCCGGCAGCTTCCGGATGAAAATATTGTATATTTTGGGGATACTGCCCGGGTTCCTTACGGCAGCAAGTCCCAAAAAACAGTGATTCGTTTTTCGGAACAGATCATCCGTTTCCTGAAGACAAAGCAGGTCAAGGCAATCGTCATTGCCTGCAATACTGCCAGCGCCCTTGCCCTTGATATTGTGCGGGAGGAATTTGACGTCCCGATCCTTGGAGTGGTAGCGCCCGGCGCCAGGGCTGCGGTGAAGGCGACCCGGAACCGGAAGATCGGTGTCGTAGGTACGGATGCCACGGTGCGCAGCGGGGTGTATACAAAGGTCATTCAGGGGATCGATCCGCAGATCCGGGTCATCGAAAAGGCCTGTCCACTGTTTGTTCCTCTGGTGGAAGAAGGCTTCAAGGAACATGAGGTGACCCGGGAGATCATAGAATATTATCTGGAATCCCTGCGTGCCACAGATATTGACGCCATGATCTTGGGATGTACCCATTATCCGCTGCTGCGTTCCAGAATCCGTGAGTATATGGGGAAGGAGATTCAGATCGTCAATCCGGCTTATGAGACGGCGATCGATCTGAAGACGCTTCTGGAAGATCAGGATATGGCCAACAAAGGCTCCGATCCGGCAGGGAGCCGGTATGAGTTCTATGTCAGTGATACGGCTGATAAGTTTCGGCAGTTTGCCAATACGGTAATGCCCTTTGACGTGCCGGAGACAAATGTAGTAAATATAGAAAGCTATTAGTATTTGACGCTGAGTAAAAGATACGGGGAAATGCCTGTGTTTGAAATCTGCTTATATGGAGAAGCAGACACAGAACTATTTTTGCAGGCGGCTGTAATATATGGAGGATGGAGTATGACAAAAGATGTGCTGGTCAGTATCTCGGGTCTGCATCAGGACGCAATGTCCGATTTGACGGAGGAGAATGAACCGATTGAAGTGGTAACTCCGGCAAGCTATTATTGCCGGAATGGGAAGCACTATGTGATTTATGATGAACTGATGGAAGGGACTCCCGGAGTGACAAAGAATCAGATTAAAATATCAGGAGATAACAGCCTGGAGATCATTAAACGGGGGCTCTCAAATTCACATATGGTTTTTGAAAAAAACAGGAAGAATCTTACTTATTATCAGACCCCGTATGGCCAGATGCTTGTGGGTGTCAGTACGAAAAATATGGAAGTGAAGGTAACAGAGAAGAATATCGATGTTTCTTTGGATTACGAGCTGGATGTCAACCATGAACCGATGGCAGACTGTACGATCAAGATGAATATCGTATCCAGGTCGGCAGGTGATTTTTCATTGGATCTGTCATAAAATATAATTGCTTACAGATACATGGCCTCTGGGTAAAAAAACAGCACACATGTCGCGATTGTGTGCTGCTTTTGACCTTTGGGATCATTTCTTTTTATCGTTCTTCTTTTCTTTTTTAAAGCGATCCAGGAATTTCTTTTTGGGTTCCGGCTTTTCCAGAGAACCTCGGATTCCCTTTACACTGGTTATGTAGATTCCGCTTAATACTGCCTTGATAGGCTTGCCGCCTACCGGGATCAACGGATAGACCTGCGCGTCACACATCAGGGACATGATCTGCGGACCAATCTTGGCTTTTACAACCGGAACCTTGGACCGCCGGAGGTACTTGGGGGTATTCTCCACAACTACGGCCGGGAAACCGGCATCTTTTAGCTTCATTTTTTTCTTATCGATCACCATCATAGTAACCGTCTGCGCAATGGCATCCATCTGTTCCTTCTGCGCAGCCTGCTTTTTTTCCATCTTCTTTCCGAAAAAATAAAGTGCAATAAATGCTGCGATTAAAATCGCTAAGATCACCAGCATTACGATTGTTACTGTACTCACGGCAAATCCTCCTGTTTACTCTTTTTCCGTATTCTATTGTACCATTGTTTTTGGTGAAGTGCAAGCAGACATTTTGTTACTGCTCACACCTTTTGGGGTTACTGTTCACACCCTGACCGGGCGCTTACAGTAACGGCATCCAGCCCAATTTAAGTCGCCTTCGGCAAGAGGCAGGATATGATGGCAAATGTTACTTTATTGGCCGAACACCGTGCAGCAGGGTGCACGGCGCCGTGTGAACTGTAACGCATCCAGCCCATTGAAAAGTCGCCTGACGGCGAGGGGCTGGATGCACGCAACCGCTATTTTACTGACCGGATACCTTGCAGCAGGGTGCAAGGCACCGTGAACAGTAACCACATTTTCCGCATACGGGTGTGAATACGAACAGAATCTTGACAAACAATACATTAAGAAGTATTCTTGAGTTATTATTCATGGAGGTATTTTTATGGCGGAAACGATTTGGAACGGGACTGCGGCCGCGTACCATTTTATCATGGACCATCTGGTGATCATCAATATCTTGCTGTCTCTGGTGATCATATTTTTTCAGCGAAGGTCTCCCCAGACGGTATGGACATGGCTTTTGATCTTATATTTTATTCCCATTCTCGGGTTTGTCATGTATCTCATGATCGGGCAGGATTTTCACAAGAGCCGGATGTTCAAGGCGAAAGAGATCGAGGGGGAATTGAAATATGCGGTCCGCCGGCAGGAAGAGCGGATCTACCGGAAGCGGCTGCGTTTGGCGAACCCGGAGCTGCGGCGATTCGAGGATTTGATCTTGTATAATCTGGAGGCAGGTCAGGCAGTACTGACAGATAATAATGACGTGCGTATCTATGCGGACGGAAAAGAGAAGTTCCGGGCTTTGATCGACGAGATGAAGAACGCAAAATGTTATATACATCTTCAATATTATATCATTCGGAAAGACGAAGTGTGGCAGAAGATCGAGCCGTTGCTGATCCAAAAAGCAAAGCAGGGGGTGGAGGTGCGGATACTTTTTGACAGTATGGGTTGCCGCTCGATGCATAACCGGGACTGGCGCCGTCTGGAACGCGAAGGAATCCAGGTGGCGGAATTTTTTCCGGCGCTTCTGGGACAGTTCCAGCTTCGGATGAATTACCGGAATCACAGGAAGATTGTCGTCATTGACGGCCGGATCGGGTTTGTGGGCGGCTTCAATGTGGGCAGGGAATATCTGGGAAAAAATAAGAAATTCGGTTACTGGCGGGATACCCATCTGTGCATCGAAGGGGCGGCAGTGACTTCACTTGCTGTCCGGTTTGTGCTGGATTGGAATTATGCTTCGAAGGAAAATCTGTTTCTGCAGGATAATCTGTTCGAGATTCCCACATATGTCAGGAAGGGGCATGATCCGGTGCAGATCATTTCCAGCGGTCCTGACTCCAAAACAAAAACGATTCATGATAATTATCTGAGGCTGATACACAGTGCGAAAAAGCATGTCTATATTCAGACTCCATATCTGATTCCGGATGATTCCATTCTGGATGCGCTGATGATTGCCAGCCGTTCCGGGGTGGATGTGCGGATTATGGTGCCCTGCAAGCCGGATCATCCATTTGTCTATTGGGCGACCTACTCTTATCTGGGCGAACTGGTTCAGGCAGGCGCGAAATGCTATGTTTACAATAACGGCTTTCTCCATGCAAAGACACTGAGCGTGGATGGCATGGTGGCCTGCGTGGGGACGGCAAACATGGATATCCGCAGCTTTGAACTGAATTTTGAAGTCAATGCGGTCATCTACAGTGAGCGTACCGTGCAGCGTTTGGAACGGATCTTTGAGACGGATATGACGAAATGCACTCATGTTACCAGGAAGGTCTATGACCAGAGAGGATTTATCATCCGCGTGAAAGAACAGTTCAGCCGTCTGCTTTCTCCTTTGCTTTAGATATTGGAATTAAATCTAAAAATGACTTTTTTTCATGACGGTAATATGATATACTTGAACAGGAATCAGCGGAGTTTTCTGGTTTGTCGAAAATGTTTTTTTGAAGAAGTATGAGGTGAAAAGATGAAAAAAAAATGGATCGCGGTGATAATAAGCAGTATTCTGGCTGTCTCTCTTGCAGGCTGCAGTTCAGAATTATCAGATGAGTACATTACGATAAAGAAGTACAAAAAGCTGGAGATTCCCAAGGTGGAAAAGACAGAGGTGACGGATACATCCGTTGAGAATACGATCAATAATTATCTGTCATTGTCTCAGGAACGTGAAGAGATTAAGGACAGAGCTGCAGAGAATGGAGACACTGTGGATATTGATTATACGGGGACCATCAATGGACAGGAATTTAGCGGAGGCAGCGCGTCAGGTGTCCATCTGATTCTGGGATCCGGACAGTTCCTGGGAGCAGAAGGTGACTACAAGGGCTTTGAAGAGCAGATCGTGGGGCATAAGCCGGGAGATAATTTTGACATCACCGTCAAGTTTCCGGAAGCCTATCGGAATCAAGAAGTGGCAGATAAGCCGGCCAATTTCAATATAACTTTGAATGGAATCTACGAGATGATATTGCCGGAACTGACGGATGAGTGGGTGCAGGAGAACAGTGAGGAATCCAAGACTGTAGAGGAATACAAAAAGGAAATCAGGCAGCAGCTGGAAGAAGACAGTGAGATGAAGATGATTGGTGCGCTCCAAAATGCAGTATTAAGTGCTCTTATGGATGAGACAGAGGTAAAAAAGCTTCCGGAAGATCAGGTAAAAGCGGAATATCAGACAACGGAGGATACTTATAAAAAACTGGCGGATGGATATGGCCTTGAATTTGAGGAGTTTCTGAGCAAATATATGAATAAGTCGGTGGAAGAGTACGAAAAGGAAGCCCAGGAATCTGCGGAGACGATCGTAAAAGCCAACCTTGCCTGCAGTCTGATCGCTAAAGAAAAGAAACTGGAACCATCGGAAGCAGAATATGAAAAGCTGATCAAAGAGTATGCAGAAGACGCAGGTGCAGAAGATGTAGATGCTTTTAAAGAACGTATGGGCGAAGATCTGCTCAGAAAGGCAATCCTGCAGAGAAAAGTAGCAGAGTATCTGGTTGATAAGAGCATACAGGTCGAACAGTCGGATTCGAATAAATAATAAAAGATGATCAATACACGCTGATTTTCTAAATCAAATATAGATTTTAAAATATATCAAATTGTGAAAAGGGAGGAGAATACGATGAAACTGGAAAATGATGTACTTTGTGTAGAGATTGCGGAACTCGGCGCAGAGGTTACTAAAATCTATGACAGAGAGAAGAATACAGACATTTTATGGGAAGGCAATCCTGTTTATTGGAAGCGGCATTCTCCGATCCTTTTTCCGAATGTGGGGAAAACGTATGGGAACCAGGTACTGATTGAAGGAAGTACATATACCACAGTACAGCATGGATTTGCAAGAGACAGTGTATTTACCTGTGTTTCCTCTTCGGATGACGCGGCATCGTTTCTGTTGGTCTCTTCGGAGGAGACGAAAAAGGTTTATCCATATGATTTTGAATTGTACATCAATTACTCTCTCAGAGGAAAGGAATTGACGGTGGAATGGCAGGTGAAGAACTGCTCCGGAAAGCCCATGTTTTTTACCATCGGCGGGCATCCGGCTTTCCGGTTTGGCAAAGAGGGAGAAAAGAAGGAAGATTATCTTTTAAAATTCCCGGGAAAAGAAGCGCTGACGTATATCCTGGTGGATCCGAAGACGGGAACCGCAGTTCCGGATCAGACCTATACTCTGGAGCTGTCAGATGGAATGTGCCCGGTTACAGAGGAGATGTTCCTGAAAGATGCGCTGATTTTTGACGGAGGACAGATTGAAGAGGTGTGGCTGTGCAGAAAGGACGGAACACCTTATGCGGGCATGCGGTGTGAAGGATTTCCGAATTTTGGAATCTGGTCGGTCAAGGATGCGCCCTTTGTCTGTCTGGAACCATGGAAAGGAAGATGCGACAATTTTGGCTTTGCAGAGGATGTCTCAAAGAAGCCGGGAATTGTTCCACTCCCGGAAACTGAGGTTTTCATAAAATCATATCAGATAATTGTAGCATAGGATTTGACCTTTTATAAAAAATGATGTATAATAAACCCGTCATAGAGTGTTTTACTACTCAGTATATTTAAAGTAATGTAATAGTACGACAAACGGACTTTGTGACAGGAGTTATGAAGGAAGTTGATACTTGAGTGTTTTTAGGAGGGAGCAATTATGGCACCGAGAAAGAAATCAACAGCAGCAGCGGCTGAAAGCACGTCTGCAAAGGAAGTGAAATCAACAGAGGTTACCGAAGAAAAATCAGAAGCAAAGGCGGCTGAGGCTAAGACAACGGCAAAGAAAGCATCAGAGAAGAATACAGCAGCGGAAAAGGCATCGGAGAAGAAAAAAGCAGAGCCGAAGCCGGTACCAAAAGCAATCGGAACAAAGAAAGATACTACAAAAGCAATTGAGACCAAAGCAGGAGTCCTTGTAGAAGAAAAGCCTGTAAAGGCAGAGAAGAAATCGGCAGTAAAGAAAGCAGCGGAGAAGAAACCGGCGGCAAAGAAGCCTTCTGCAAAGGCGGAAGTGAAGACGGAGATGTTCCTCCAGTTTGACGGCAAGGAATTTACAGAAAAAGAGATTTTCCAGAAGGTCAAGGAAGTATGGACCAAGGTTCTGAAGAATAAAGTCGGTGATATGAAGGACGTCAAGATTTATCTGAAGCCGGAAGAATCAGCGGCCTACTATGTGATAAACGACGATACAAGTGGTAAGATAGAACTGTAACTATAGGGTGAACAGGCTGAAAAAGCCTGTTTTTTCTATACTGGGAGAATGCTTCCAAGAATACGGGCGTTACATTTCTGTCTGCATTTCTGATCAAGAAAGTGAGAGATATATATGGAGAAAAATCAAAAGTTGGAAAGACTGGAAAAACAGATTCAGTTTATCGTGGAGATTGACAAGGTGAAGAATATCTTCCGCCAAAACTATCTGGCGGACGGGGAACGAAAGGAAAATGATGCAGAGCATTCATGGCATATTGCGCTGATGGCATATCTGCTCCAGGAGTATTCGGAGAAACCGGTAGATGTCAGCAAGGTTATGCTGATGGTTCTGATCCATGATCTTGTGGAGATTGATGCAGGAGATACCTATGCGTATGATGCCGCCGGGGCAGAGACGAAGCGGCAGCGGGAGGAGGCCGCGGCTGACCGGATTTTCGGACTTCTGCCGGAGGATCAGGGAAGGTATTTTCGGGAACTGTGGGAGGAATTTGAAGCTTATGAGACTCCGGAAGGAAAATATGCGCATCTGCTGGATAATTTTCAGCCCCTCCTTTTGAATGACGTGTCCGGCGGACTCAGCTGGAAGGAACATCAGGTGAAGAAGTCCCAGATCTATAAGCGGAATGAAAAGATTGAAGAGACTTCGGAAACCATATGGAATTGTATGAAGGAAATCATCCAGAAGCATATCGACTGCGGAGATGTGGAGGGCGATTGCTAAGAGAGGAAACCATTATGTATGAGAAAGAAATAGGTCAATTGCAGAGTATGATCGATGCTAGTTCAAACATCGTATTTTTCGGCGGCGCGGGAGTGTCGACAGAGAGCAATATCCCGGATTTTCGGAGTGCTGACGGCATTTATCATCAGGCATACAAATACTCTCCGGAGCAGGTTGTGAGCCACAGCTTTTTCATGGAGCACACGGATACATTTTTCGAATTTTATAAAGAGAAAATGATGATATTGGATGCAAAGCCGAATCCCGCGCATCTGAAGCTGGCAGAGTTGGAAGAGGCAGGGAAGCTTTCCGCCGTAGTGACACAAAATATCGACGGCCTGCATCAGGCTGCAGGCAGCAAGTCGGTCTACGAACTGCATGGAAGTATCATACGGAATTATTGTATGGACTGCCATACATTTTATGATGCCGAATATGTAAAAAATGGACCTGGAGTTCCAAGGTGTGAGAAATGCGGCGGCCTGGTCAAGCCGGATGTGGTGCTTTATGAAGAAGGGCTGGACTCCCAGGTGATACAGGGGGCAATCCGGGCGATCACGGATGCGGATATGCTGATCATCGGAGGAACGTCGCTTGTCGTTTATCCGGCAGCCGGGTTTATTGATTACTTCCGGGGAAAATACCTGGCGGTCATCAACAAATCTGAGACAGGGCGAACCGTGAGGGCGGACTTGTCGATCTCAGCACCGATCGGGCAGATTATGAGTCGGATCGAAGTAAAAAAATAAGAGGTATAAAAACCTCTTGGGGGATGCGTACTGCGGCATACAGGGTAAACGCCGCAATGCACCCCTTTCACAGGCGAAACTCCTTTTATAAGAAGTTAGTCTTCATACAGCTTCATACCGGTCCAGGATTTCATATGATCGAGCATCTTTCGATCGGGCTCGATATAGATGCAGCTCATACCCTGCTCCAACGGAATCATGACCGCATACACTTTTGTGTCAGAATTGCCGGAAGTGAAGTCCTGGATCTTTTTCGGGTGGTGAGAATTGAGCCTGGGAGAGCCTTTCGGTGCAATGATCTCAGCCTGCCGGATATCAAAAGAGGTGATATTTTTTCGCTTCTGCTTGCTGTAAATAGCAGCAACATCAATATCGTAGTTTAAAAGTGTATATTCATATTCTACATTGAGGCGCGGGAAAATAAAATAATACGCGCCCATTGCCAGAAGTACGGCAATGAAAAAAGCGAGAAATCCAATGAATAAAGTCCCAACAACTGCAACCGCAGCTATAAAGACAATGATCAGAATGCGAAGCAGTATATCCAAGGACCTGTTTTTCCGGGCTACAACGTGTTCATAAAAAGCATCATTCATGTTTTGAGTTCCTTTCTGTCTGTAAATAATTCATCACCAGGGAGGCAATCTTAAAGGTCATGGCGTCCTCAAATCTGCGGAGGTCCAGGCCTGTGCGCTTTTCTACCTGATCCAGCCGGTAGATCAGCGTGTTGCGGTGCATGTGGAGCTGCCGTGAGGTCTCTGCGATATTCAGATTATTTTGAAGAAAGCGGTTGATAGTCGCCGTAGTATCCTCGTCCATAGAATCCGGAACATCGTTTCCAAACAACTCTTTTAAAAATCCCTCGCAGATCGGGACTGGTAGCTGATAGATCAGCCTTCCGATTCCCAGCCGGTTATAAGGAAATACGGTCTGCTCGGAGTAGAAGAGCTTTCCGACTTTTAATGCCAGGCTGGTTTCCTGCCAGGCAGCGGCCAGTTCCGTCAGATGATGGATGACTCCGCTGTAGGCTGCCCATACATGGGTCAGTGCTTCCGTATTCAGCGTGTCCACGATCATGTGTGCAAGCTGGAAGATCTCCTGTTCAGATTCTGTGTCTTTAACAGGGCGGAGTATGGCAACACCGCATTCCGTCATGGGAATCAGATATGCCTTTGTCTGGGGCGGAAACAGATTTTTTAAAATCTCCTTCACCGTATCGTTTAACGCACCTTTCATTTCCAGGAGGAAGAGGATGCGCTGTTCCTCCGGAGCAATATGCAGGCGCAGCGCATCTTCCATTGCTTCTACAGGAGAAACGCTTCCGATCATGAGGCTTTTCAGAAAATGGTTTTTATTAAATTTTTCTTTGTAGGCATTGCAAAGGCTGCGGAGCTGTTTTAAAGCACGTTCCTCATCCTGTATAGAGTCTGCTGCAACTTCCAGCTTGATTCCGGTAATCCGCTGAAGTTCATTTACAGCGGAGTTAAGCTGTGTCGTATATTCCATGCTCATCACCCGTGTTTTCTAATATGAAAAAGGCTGTACACTGTACAGCCTTTTATTTTGCCTCGCCGGAGCGTAAGCTGCTATTCTTATTTTAAACTACTAGTTTGTAATAGTCAACTCTGTTTCTTTATCAAAGAGATGGATTCGATCCATTTCCAGTGCAAATACAGCCTTATCGCCTGTTCTCAGAGGTGTACGTGAATTAACACGTGCAGTCATCTGGGTTCCTGCTACATCGAAGTACAGATATACTTCTGCGCCGAGCAGCTCGTAAACTTTAACGGTAGACTCAACAACACTGTCAGGATTTGCAGCGATAAATTCTTCAGAATCATGTACATCTTCCGGACGGATACCAAGAACAACGGTCTTTCCATTGTAATTGCCCTTGATCAGAGCCTGCTTCTTGCTCTCCGGTACCTTCAATACATAATCGCCGACCTTCAGAGATACATCGTTGCCGGAAATGTTGACAACTGCATCCAGGAAGTTCATCTGCGGTGATCCGATGAAGCCTGCTACGAACAGGTTGCAAGGTGTATTGTAAAGGTTCTGTGGAGTATCTACCTGCTGTACGATACCGTCCTTCATAACAACGATTCTGGTACCAAGGGTCATAGCCTCTGTCTGGTCATGTGTTACGTAGATGATGGTAGCGCCCAGGCTCTCGTGAATCTTGGAAATCTCGATACGCATCTGAACTCTCAGCTTTGCATCCAGGTTGGAAAGAGGCTCATCCATAAGGAATACCTTAGGATTACGTACAATGGCACGTCCCATGGCAACACGCTGTCTCTGACCACCGGAAAGAGCCTTCGGCTTACGGTCAAGCAGCTTATCCAAATCAAGGATTCTTGCAGCTTCACGAACCTTCTTGTCAATCTCATCCTTCGGTACTTTACGAAGCTTCAGACCAAAAGCCATGTTGTCATATACTGTCATATGCGGATACAGAGCGTAGTTCTGGAATACCATTGCGATATCACGGTCCTTCGGCTCAACATCGTTCATAACTTTGCCGTCAATCGTCAGAGTACCGCCGGAGATATCTTCCAGACCAGCTACCATACGAAGTGTGGTAGACTTTCCACATCCTGAAGGTCCTACGAAGATGATAAATTCTTTGTCTTCAATCTCGAGATTAAAATCCTGTACTGCATGAAATCCGTTCGGATAAATTTTCTGAATACCCTTTAATGATAAACTTGCCATTTTAAATAGCCTCCTTAAGAAAATGTTTTTCGTTTGTTTCTGAACCTAGTATATCGGAGAATGGAAAAACAGGCAATATAACAAGTAACTAAAAAAAAGAAAAAGATATGTACATTTCAACCAGACTGAGAAAAAATCGTGGGCCGGATTGTTCTATTTGAAAAACATAAATTGACGTAGGAGAGTTTTTTCGCTACAATAGACAATATTAAAAAAGGAAAAGGGGACAAGACTATGGCGAATCCAGTTGTAACATTTGAGATGGAGAACGGCGATATCATGAAAGCAGAGCTGTATCCGGATATTGCAGCCAACACGGTTAGGAATTTTATTTCACTTGTAAAGAAAGGGTATTATGATGGGCTGACCTTTCATCGTGTGATCAGCGGCTTTATGATTCAGGGAGGATGTCCGGACGGAACCGGTATGGGAGGTCCGGGTTACAGTATCAAAGGAGAGTTTTCACAGAACGGATTTGATAATTCCCTGGAGCATGATGCAGGAGTGCTTTCCATGGCGCGCGCTATGCATCCGGACTCCGCAGGTTCCCAGTTTTTCATCATGCATAAGAAGTCGCCCCACCTGGATGGGGCATATGCGGCATTTGGAAAGGTGACGGAAGGGTTGGATGTGGTCGATCAGATCGCGGAGACTGCGACGGATTATCAGGACCGCCCCCTGGAACCACAGGTAATGAAAAAAGTGACTGTGGAGACCTTCGGAGAAGTGTATCCTGAGCCGGAGACTCTGGCAGAATAAAGGAGCCGCAGCGCAGCGCAATGCCGTGTGAGCAGTAACTATTTATTTACAGAAATTTAAAAATGTAAGCATTGCATTTAGAAATTGCCTGCTATATACTAGTGAATGTATCATTTATGATTCGCAAAATTACCTGCCTGAATTTGCATCTGAGGCGTTATCTTGGCTCGACGGGCTGTGTGCCGGCACACGTTCAGCACGGAACGAAGTGGAACGTGGAGCCGTTGCATCGCTTCGTTCAGCCGCCTTGCAAAATGAAAATTCATGCTGTGTAATTTTGCTGAAAATAACTGAAGACAGAATATGAAATGCGAGGGAATGAAAGTGGATGCGATTATTCGGGCAAAACTAAAAGAAATAGAACAGCGAGAGCAGATCAGGATCATCTGGGCTGTAGAGACCGGAAGCAGAGCCTGGGGATTTTCTTCCCCGAACAGTGATTATGATGTGCGTTTCATATATATAAGAGATCCAAAGGAATACCTCCGTCTGGAGGAAATCCGGGATTCGATCGATGCACAGCAGGATGACCTTCTGGATATGGAGGGATGGGATCTGCGAAGAGTTCTGCGTCTCGTATACCGGTCCGCGCCGGAGGTGCACGAGTGGTTTGCGTCGCCGACCATCTACCGGTCTACGCCGGAGGGGCTGGAACTGCAGAAGATCCTGCCGCAATATTTTTCCGTGAAGAAGTGTGCCCGGAATTATCTTCATACGGCATCCCTTGATTTCCGGACGTATTTCCGGGATGACGAAGTCTGGCAGATCAAGTATTTTTACCTGCTCAGGCAAATGCTTCTGGCGAAGTGGCTGCTGGAAGAGGGCAGTATACCGCCCATGCTGTTTGAAGAACTGGTAAAACGAAAGCTGGATGAAAAATGGAAGGATTACATATTGGAGCTTCTTCAAAAAAAGAGAGTTACGTCAGAGATGGGCAAGGCACAGAGAAATAAAAAGCTGATCGATTATATTGAACAGAGCATCAGCAGTATGGATGAGGCTGTTTCAGAGCTTCAGGATGAAGAGAAGAAGTCGTGGGAAATGCTGAATCAGTATTTCTACAGTGTCCTGAAAAGGTGAGAGTTTCTGTAAAGAACGTTCAGAAAATAAAAAAAGCATCTTCTGTGTATAACACGGAGATGCTTTTTTTTATGAAATCAGTTTTTGCTTTTGTATGTAGAAAATACTGTCAATGACAGCCTTTTTATATAGCATAGTATGAAGAAAAACTGCCAGAGACAGGCTTTCCGCAGGGCTTCCTGTTATGAGGTCTGCGCCTCCTGCATGGAACCCAGATAGTCGGCATAACGTGCCGCTACATAAAGGTAATCTGACAAACGGTTAAGATACTGCATTGCCTTCGGATCTGCTCCGTAATTCACTGCTGTCTTCCGAAACCGTCGTTCGGCCCGTCTTGCTACAGCGCGTGCCATATCAAGACGTGCGGACTGTTCACAGCCGCCATACAGGACAAAGTCCTTGATTCTTGGAAATAAGCTTTCCATATGGTCAATGCCTTCTTCCAGAATCAGAGTTTCTTCCTTGCTGAAACGATGGTCTGGATTGCGCGGGTCTGCGATTCCGGACATCATTTGCATCAGTTCCTGCTGTCTTCTGGCAAGTTCGTCATAAAGCGGATGATCGGCAATGACCTTTGCAAGCCCAATTGAACTGTTCAGTTCATCAATCGTGCCCAGAAGTTCAATCCTGTCATCGGACTTGGACACGCTGATACCGTCCATCAGCGAAGTCTTCCCGCTGTCACCCTTCTTGGTATAGATGCTCATAGCCATATCCCCTTATGGTACTTTATAATGATTGCAAACTGCATCGTCCTGCAGTATGTTTTTGTAAAGTATACCGCCGTATCCAACATGACCTGTCAGCCGGACTGCTGGCGACGGTCATAAAGTTTTCATAATTTATCGTCCCCCTTTTGTAATCGTATAGTTTAAAAAATTAGTATTCATACAGCGTTTTTGACAGAAGCCAATACAGCTGCTTATGTCTATATTATATATCAAAGATTAGTAAATGGCAATGTGAATTGTAAAAAATAAACAAAATTTTAATGGAAATTTAATATTTTATGAGGAATATATACAGCGTTCGGTTGCCTGTATGGAGGCGTATGATTGGTACAAAGAAACAACCTTGGCAGGAACTCTGCATGAGATTCACTTTTTCTTTAATTTTCTTAAGAAATTCTTTTGTTTGTTCTAACAGTCCGCTTTAGATATGTTCGGTAGAATGGGGACAATCAAAGAAAGGGGGCTGGCATTATGACAATCCAGACATTGACACAATTTTTTCTGCAGTACGGAGCATTCTTTATATTCGTGATCGTATTCCTGGAATATCTGAACCTGCCGGGATTTCCGGCAGGGGTGATCATGCCTCTGGCGGGAATCTGGGCGGCAAAAGGAGAGATCAGTTTTCCACTTGTTCTGCTGATCTCCGTAGGCGCGGGACTTGCCGGGAGCTGGGCGCTGTATTTTCTGGGGCGGCTGGGGGGCCAGAAGCTGCTGGGATTTTATTTCAAAAAATTTCCGAAGCAGCAGCCCCTGATCGAGGAGAAGATAAAAATGCTGCGGGAAAAGGGCGGCGTAGGTGTATTTGTAAGCAAGCTGCTTCCTATGGTGCGGACACTGATCTCAATTCCTGCGGGGGTGGTACGGATGGACTTTCGGGTGTACACGATCAGCTCTGCTATGGGGGTATTTCTCTGGAACCTGGTATTTATCGGAGCAGGGTATTTCTTTGGAGAGGCGGCGATCCTGTAAAGAGTGGTTAAAATTTGACAATCCGGCAGTTACTGCGTATCATACAGGTATCGGCAGACGAGAGTACCATACGGAGCGTCCTGCTGAGCTGATACTATTTACAGTCATTTTACATATACGAGCAAAAACGGCCAGTAAAAGCTGTCTGCAGGTATTGCGCGTCTTAATTTTTGCGTATGTAAGTTTGGTTTTGAAGATATGAATGACAGCAGGGAGGATGGGTGAGATGGAGATTAATCATGTTTTGGTAGTAGAGGATGATAAGGAGATCCGGGAAGGAGTGCAGATTTATCTGCAGAGCCAGGGATATCAGGTGTTCCAGGCAGAGGACGGCGTGGAAGGGCTTGAGGTTTTGGAAAAAGAAGAGATTCATCTGGCGATCGTAGACATTATGATGCCACGGATGGACGGGATCCGTATGACGATGAGGCTGCGGGAAAAGTATGATTTTCCGGTGATCATGCTATCTGCAAAATCAGAGGAGGTGGATAAGGTCATGGGGCTCAATATCGGGGCAGACGACTATGTTACAAAACCATTTACTCCGATGGAGCTGATGGCGAGGGTAAATTCTCAGCTGCGCCGTTACAGGAAACTTCTGGAAAAGCTGGAGCCGAAGGAAAATGTGCATGTGATCGGCGGGTTGGAGATCAATGAGGACACGGTGGAGGTGTCAATGGACGGGAATCCGGTGAAGCTTACACCGATCGAGTATAAGATCCTTTTGCTCCTGGCAAAGAATCCGGGGCATGTATTTTCGGCAGAAGAGATCTATGAGAGGGTATGGCAGGAAAAAGCGATCAATACAGATACGATCATGGTGCATGTCCGTAATATCCGCGAAAAAATTGAAGTGGACCCAAAAAATCCAAAATATTTGAAGGTGGTGTGGGGTGTTGGCTATAAAATTGAAAAACAGTCGTAGATTTGCGGTCTTATTGGCAGGAATCGTACTTTTGTTCTTATCATTTGCCATGATATCGTCCTATCCGGTATTTGCTGATCTGATGGAGCCGGAGCTCAAAGGTGACTTTGCGGTAGGCATTATGGAAGATTCTATGGATGAACTGCTGCGCGGAGGGTATTATCTGTATAATGAAGTGAATGAGAATCTGGAGCTGAATGAAGTGATGCAGCGCTTTGGGAGCGACAATTTTTTCCTGATGCGGAAATATATGGATTACGAAGTGTTTTTAAAGGATGCAAAAGATTCAGAGGCGGAAAAAGGCCTGCTGGGCAGAGGCAGTCCGGCAGACACGAAGAAGCTGCTGGAGCAGAATACAGATTACGGGCTTCGGATCGTGCTGGAATATGATCAGAACAGAAACCTTAATAGCGTGGAAGTGGATGGAACCTGCACAAGCGAGGATGAGCGGTATCGTCTGGAGCAGGGAGTATTTAACTGCTTGGATGAGCCCTATGATTATGTGGAAGGGGAGCGGATGCAGTATTATCTCTCGGATCCCTCTTCGGTTAAGATCATTTATGCATTTACGGAACAGAACCTGCAGAGATTTCTCCAGAATAATTATTTCTCTGGCGGCGTATATAATGCCAATGTGGAAATGTTGTCTAATATGAAACCATATCTGGTCTTTGAATGGGGGTTATGCCTTTTGGCTATGCTGGCCGCGCTTCTTATTCCGTGCAATAAGAAATGGGATTTGAGAGAACACTCTGTTTTTAAAGTACCGTTTGAGGCGGTCTTGTTTGTGGGAGTATTTGCCTTATCAATGGAGCAGTCCGTTGCTTCTGTCGTATGGAATACATTGAATCACCGGCTGGCAGATTTCATAGGCGAGATGGGGATTCCGGAGAAGCTGCAGTACGGTGTGGAAAAGCTCTTGAATCTGCTGATGTGGTTCTGCATCTTTGGAGTGGCCTATTGGGGAACGACCTGCCTGCGGGCCATGTTTACGATGAAAAGAAGGTACTGGAAGGAGCGTACCCTGACCGCACGGATTCTTTATTGGGCGGAAGGGCGTACCGATGAGCTTGGCGAACAGGTGCGCAAAGGCGCAGGCGAGGCCACGGGGCTGTTCCGGAGAATGTGGAAGGGGATCCGCAGCTTTCAGAAACGGATTTATGACGGGTTTCTTCATGTGGATATTACGGAGCAGGCGAATCACGTGATTTTTAAGATTGTGTTTGTAAACTTCATTGTTCTTACATTGATCAGCTGCTTCTGGTTTTACGGCATTTTTGCGCTTCTGGTATATTCCGGTATTCTGTTTTTGTTCCTACGCCGATATTTTTTCGATATCCAGTGGAAATACCGGTTGCTGCTGGCATCTATGAACCTTTTGGCTGAGGGGAACCTGGATGCCCCGATCGAGGGGGACCTGGGGGTATTCAATCCGATGAAGACGGAGATCCAGAAGATTCAGAGAGGATTTAAGAAAGCGGTGGAGGAGGAAGTGAAAAGTGAACGGATGAAGACAGAGCTGATCACCAACGTTTCCCATGACTTGAAAACACCGCTGACCGCGATCATTACCTATGTGGATCTGCTGAAAAAGGAGGAGGATCCCGAGAAGAGGAAGGGATATCTGGCGGTACTGGAACGGAAATCGCTTCGGCTGAAGGGACTGATCGAAGATCTGTTTGAGATCAGCAAAGCTACCAGCCGGAATGTGACGATGAATTTTATGAAGGCGGATGTGATAGAGCTTTTAAAGCAGGTAGGTTTGGAAAATGACAGCAGAATCCGGGAAGCGCATCTGGATATCCGGTGGAGCCTGCCCGGGGAAAAGGTTGTGATGCTGCTGGACAGCCAGAAAGCATACCGCATTTTTGAAAATCTGATCGTGAATATTACGAAATATGCAATGCCCCATACAAGGGTCTATATAGAGGTGAAGGATGAGGGGAACGACGTTTTTATTTCCATGAAAAATGTGTCCGCAGAGGAGTTGGATTTTGATGCGAGTGAAATCACGGACCGCTTTGTCCGTGGGGACGCTTCCAGAAATACGGAAGGCTCCGGTCTTGGGCTGGCAATCGCTAAGAGCTTTACGAAATTGCACTATGGAACGCTGGAGGTGACAACGGAGGCGGATTTGTTTAAGGTAAATATCCGGATTCCGAAGCGGACAGAGGAAGCGACCGCTTATCTTCCGGCGGAGGGCGGCGGGGAACCGCAGTAGATTCCCGCCGCGTCTAAAACCGCCGGGAGTTTTCTGCACGGAATCAACACAGAATCAACAGAAAACAGGAAGGAAATCAACAAAATAGAGTGATTTATCCACCGTTTTTTTCTTGACTTTCCCAGGAAATGCGAGCACAATGGAGGAGTAGAAAATAAGAATAAAAATACAGAAAGAGGGAAGGAGAGTAGCTTATGCGTTATGAGATTAAAGGCGAGACACTTCCGGCCGTTCTCTGTTATCTGGACAACGGCGAGAGGATGATCACGGAGAGGGGCTCCATGAGCTGGATGTCTCCGAATATGAAGATGGAGACGACTTCCAATGGAGGAATCGGGAAGGCTCTCGGGAGGATGTTCGCGGGAGAAGCTCTTTTTCAGAATGTGTATACGGCGATGGGCGGTTCTGGAATGATTGCTTTTGCATCTAGCTTTCCGGGCAAGATCGTGGCTTATGATATTGCGCCGGGGAAGGAACTGGTGGTTCAGAAGTCCGGTTTTCTGGCATCGGAGGCAGGGGTGGATCTGTCTGTATTCTTCCAGAAGAAGTTTGGAGCCGGACTGTTCGGCGGGGAAGGATTTATTATGCAGCGTCTGTCCGGACAGGGAACAGTATTCCTGGAATTTGACGGACATATCGTAGAATATGATCTGGAGCCGGGACAGCAGATCGTGGTGGATACGGGATATCTTGCGGCGATGGAACCAACCTGCAGCATTGATGTTCAGTCCGTGCCGGGTGTGAAGAATATGGTATTCGGCGGAGAAGGAATTTTCAATACGGTGATCAGCGGTCCGGGACATATCTGGCTGCAGACAATGCCGATTTCCAATGTTGCGGGAGAGATCGCCCGGTTTATTCCGTCGAAGTAAGAATGTGAAAAGAAGCGGTTTCCATATACCGGGGAATGGCAGGCATAGCGAAAGAGCGCAGAACATGAAGGCTGTTTTGCGCTCTTTCTTTTTTAATGATGTTCTAAGTGCAGATATTTTTCTCTGGTAGCAAGTCCGCCGCGGATATGCCGTTCGGATTTGTTGGTATCGAGCACCTTGCGGGTCTGTGACGCAAGAGCAGGATTGATCTGAAGGAGCCGTTCAGTAACGTCTTTATGTACTGTACTTTTGCTGATTCCGAATTTTTTTGCCGTCTGCCGTACAGTGGAGTTGCTTTCTATGATATAATTGGCGATTTCCACGGCTCGTTCTTCAATATAATCTTTCAAGAAAATCCCCCTGCAAACCTTGTTTTTACAATGTATGCGGGGGAATTTGGTTGTATGTCTATAAAGGAAACTCCATTGGATATAATTTGTTGTATACACGGGCGGTAAAGGTGTGTTACGATAAAAAAGAGTCTATAGAGGGAAAGGAAGGTTAGCGTATGGAATTGCCTGGATATGCACGCAAGATCATATTGTTTCTGTTGAGTACAGTTTTTCTGATTTTTACCATGCCTTTTGGCGGGAGTGTATCAGCAGCAGAGAGGAGCCAGACAGCAGAAACAAAAGAGGATGGCCCGGCCTGGTATATAGCTCTGGGAGACAGCATACCGAACGGATATCATGGAGCAGGAGAACCGGAAGTTACGAGCTACCCGATTCTGATTGCCGGCGACCTGCATAAAGCCAGCGGAAGGGATATCTGGATAAGTCGCTTTACTAAAAACGGGCTGACGACCAAAAAGCTAAATTCGACGGTGCTTTCTGAGCCGGAAGTTCAGCAGATGTTTTCGCAGGCGGAGCTGGTCACATTGACGATTGGTTCCAATGACCTGATGAATGAGTTTAAAAAAGTGTCAAGGGAGATCTTGAACAATAAGACACGTTTTTATACGGCGGATGAAGCGCTGGCAGCTCTGCAGGAGGGCATTGAGGAAAATCCGCTTCTTTTGATGAACGTTGTATCAGCTATCGGAAGCTGGGATTACGCCGCTTTCGAAGAGCAGTGGGTGCTTGCTATGGCTACGATCAGTGCATGCTGCAGACCGGATACACAGATTGCGGCCACGACGATCTATAATCCGATGAAAGGACGGGAACTGCCCGGAACATTAAACGCAGTGATAGAGAGCGTGATTTCTGGAATGAATGAGATCATCTGGAAGTACAAGGAAGAATATGGCTACCATGTGGTGGATCTGTTTGATTCCGGAGTTGAGGAACTGACACAGTCTGACGGGCTGCACCCCAATCAGGACGGGCAGGATATGATCCGAATGCTGATGGAGAACGAACTGGATCTGAGCGCATTCCAGGCAAAGGAGTCGGATGAGGAAGTGCTCAGGATGCAGAAGGAGCTGGAAGAGGCGGCTCGGAAGAAGGCCCAGGAAGCAGAACAGAAGCGGCAGCAGGAGCGCAGGAAGAGAGTGTTGGTCGGAGGCGGAATCGCAGCAGGTGTTTGCCTTGCGCTGGCAGGAATCATACTATTAGTAAAAAAGTATCGGCGGAAGAAGCCAGGAACTTCAAAGAAGGAAATATAGTGTAGTAAAGATCCTGTATATCCTGTGAATAATATAGACGGAAAAAAGAACAAAAATAGAGAAAACTTTGTATTTTCTTTTGCTTGACAGAACAGAAACAAAGTGATAACATACAAACTCGATTAAGGAAAGAAGGTAATATGCGGAAGAATGATCCTTAAAGAAACCATTGCCGAAGGCAATTAAAAATGACGGTCTGATTTACAAGGCGCTGGATAACCAGCGGCATGTATACAGATATGAAGCGTGATCGCAATAGGAGGGCATTATGGGAAGCGAAGATTACAGCAAGGCATATAGATTAGGAAAAAAAGATTATCAGTCACGGATGCTCCGCGGAGTGAGGCCGACTTTGCAGGTTCTGGATGATTTCATGCCCGAGAAGGGCTCTTATTCAGAAATGCCCCTTGGATTGGTACAGATTCCGGCGGACCAGATCGTCGGAACGAAAACAGTGGGAAGAAGCAATTCCTTTTCAGGAAATTTTATGCCGATCCTGCGTGAGACAACGGAGTTCGCTTCGAAGTGGGCGAGTCTGAGCACTAGCCATGTGGAGGAAGGAATCCGGGAGCCGATTAAGGCATATGAGTATATGAATAAATTTTACGTGGAGGAAGGGAATAAGCGGGTCAGCGTTATGAAGTATTTCGGCGTTGTTTCCATTCCCGGCAATGTAACCCGGATCATTCCGAAGCGCACGGAGGAAAAGGAAAACAAAATATATTATGAATTTTTGGACTTTTATCGGTGTGCGCCCATTAATTATATCTGGTTTTCCCAGGAAGGCAGCTTCGCGAAGCTGCAGGAAGCGGTCGGAAAAGGGCCGGAGGAGGAATGGACCAAGGACGAACTGCTGAAATTCAGCTCCATTTATTCCAGATTTTCCGGGGAATACGAGACACAGGGAGGAAGTAAGCTGAGGATCACTACAGGGGATGCATTTCTGGCATTTATAACCTTATATGGATATGAAGCCATTGACGAGAAGACGACCAGTGATCTGAAAGAATTGCTGACAAAGAGCTGGGAGGAATTTGAACTTCTCCAGGAGGAGCAGGTGGTTGACCTGAAGATGAAACCCAATGAGGAAAAGAAACCGCTCTTAAGCCTTCTATTGCCGCTTAGCATGCCTAAGCTGAAAATCGGATTTATATATGAAAAGACACCGGGAACCTCGGCGTGGGCATATGCCCATGAGCTGGGGCGGCTGCATCTGGAGCAGGCATTTTCCGACGAGGTGCAGACGGTCAGCTATGAGAATGCGACGCTGGATAATATCGAAGCGATGTTGGAGGAGGCCATTGGTTCAGGCTGCAACCTGATCTTTACGACCACGCCGACCTTCGTACAGGCAAGTGTAAAGGCAGCGATTGCCAATCCGGAGATACGGATTCTGAACTGCTCCCTGAATACATCCCACCGATATATCCGTACTTATTACTCACGTATGCACGAGGCAAAGTTTTTAATGGGAGCCATTGCCGGGGCGATGGCGGAAAATAACCGTATGACCTATATCGCGGACTATCCGATCTGCGGCTCTATTGCAAATATCAATGCGTTTGCCCTGGGAGCAAAGATGATCAATCCGCGGGCAGAGGTGTTTTTGGAATGGTCCACATTGAAGGATGTGGACATAGATGAAAAGATCAGGAGCAACGAATCCTCCTGTATATCCGGGCGGGATATGGTAATTCCGGAAGATGCTTCCCGGTTCTTCGGACTTTATCACCAGGAAGGCGGCTGGATGAGAAATCTTGCCATGCCGCTGTGGCACTGGGGCAAGTTTTATGAAAGGCTGATCCGGACGATCATGGACGGAACTTGGAAATATGACGATAACCCGGCGTCTACGAAGGCAATCAATTACTGGTGGGGAATGTCGGCAGGAGTGATCGATGTGATCTGCTCCCAGAACCTGCCGATAGGGACAAAACGGCTGGTGGAGCTTTTGAGGGCGACCATTAGTTCCGATATATTTAATCCGTTTTCCGGGATTTTGTATTCCCAGACGGGTGTTGTACAGGGAGAGCCGGAACGGATCTTGTCGCCGGAAGAAATCATGACGATGGATTGGCTGGCGGAGAATGTGATTGGTTCCATTCCCAAAAAGGAAGAATTGAAAGAAGAAGCAAAACCTGTCATCGAACAGCAGGGAGTACAGAAAAAGGAAGGTTAACAGACGTATGAAGATACTGGCAATCGCGGATGAGGAGTCTAAGTATCTGTGGGATTTTTATGAAAAGGGCAAATTGGATGGAATCGACCTGATCATATCCTGCGGAGATCTGGATCCGAACTATCTTTCCTTTCTGGTGACTCTCTCTTCCGTACCGGTTCTGTATGTACATGGGAACCATGACAGCAAATATGAACGCATTCCGCCGGAGGGATGTATCTGCATCGAGGATCAGATCTATGTCCATGAAGGGGTACGGATCCTGGGGCTGGGCGGTTCCATGCGCTACTGCTCGGGGCAGCACCAGTACACGGAGCGGGAGATGAAGCGCAGGGCCGCAAAGCTGTGGTTCAAACTGTTCCGGCATCAGGGATTTGACATATTGGTTACACATGCGCCCGCCTATCAGTTAAATGACGGGCGGGATTTGCCGCATCAGGGATTTCAGATATTCCGGACATTGATCGAGAAATACCGGCCCAAATTTTTTCTTCATGGGCATGTACATATGTCCTACGGAAGAAATCACAAGCGGTATGATAAATATCAGGACACCCACGTGATCAACGCCTTTGAGCGGTGTGTATTTGAATTTGAGGATGAAAATCCGAAGGAACATATTTTTTAGGTGTCCGTACCGTGGCTGTGCGAAACATCGGGAGACCTGCACGGCAGCCGTCAGAAGCATGGCTGCCGGGCTTGTTGCTTCGCGGGAATAAAAAGGAGAAGAAAACGTGATTCTGACAGAAAGATTGATACGTGATCACACTCTGACCAGGAAAGAGTATGAGGAACTTCTGGAAAAAGCCGGAAACCAGGAAATACGTGCCAGGCTGGCGCAGGAAGCGGTCCGGCTCCGCAAGCTGTATTACGGAGATAAGGTCTTTACAAGAGGGCTGATCGAGTTTTCCAATTATTGTAAAAACAACTGTTATTACTGCGGGATACGCTGTGGAAACCCGAATGTCAAAAGATACCGTCTGAGCCGGGAAGAAATCCTGGACTGCTGCGAGAACGGATACGGACTGGGATTTAGGACATTCGTGCTCCAGGGCGGGGAGGATCCTTTTTATACAGATGAACGGATGGCAGAGATCGTCCGGGAGGTCAAGACACGTTATCCGGACTGTGCCCTGACTCTGTCCATCGGGGAAAGGTCTTATGAAAGTTACCGGATATTACGGGAGGCCGGGGCCGACCGCTATCTGCTGCGGCATGAGACGGCAGACGAAGCGCATTATCGGAAGCTCCACCCGGAGAGCATGACGCTTGCCAATCGGAAGCGCTGTCTGCAGGATCTGAAAACACTTGGATACCAGGTGGGCGCTGGATTCATGGTAGGCTCTCCTGGACAGACCGGCGCGCAGCTGGCAGAGGATCTGTGCTTTCTGGAAGAACTGCAGCCGGAGATGGTGGGGATAGGTCCTTTTATTCCGCATCATGATACTCCATTTGCGGAGGCGGAAGCGGGAAGTACGGACCTGACGCTGTTTTTATTGTCTGTGATCCGGATCCTGTTGCCGAAGACGCTGCTCCCGGCAACCACTGCGCTGGGAACCCTGGATCCAAAGGGCAGGGAAAAAGGGCTGCTGGCCGGGGCCAATGTGGTGATGCCCAACCTGTCTCCTGTAAAGAACCGGAAGCAGTATGATCTGTACGACAATAAGATCTGCACTGGAGAGGAAGCTGCTGAGTGCAGACAATGTCTGGCGCGCCGGGTAGAGTCGGTGGGATACCGGCTGGTGGAGGAACGGGGAGACGCATACCTTTCTTAAGAAGGGCGAAGTTCTCTGGGCGTCATCTGAAATTGCTTTTTAAACAGGCGGTTGAAGTTGGAGAGATTGTCAAATCCGGTCTCATGGGAAATCTCTAATACGGTTTTATCGGTATTTTTTAATTCCAGAAAAGCTTTTTCCAGACGGAACTGGTTGAGATAGCGGATAAAACTCGTGCCCGTCACCTGACGGAACCAGCGCATAAAATGGCTGGCGCTGTAACCGCACACATCAGCGGCTTCCTCCACCGTGAGGGGCCGCTGAAAATTTTCTTCGATAAAAATAAGGATGGATTTAAGCCGATCAATATTCACAGGGGCAGGATGCACCTGATCCGCCGGATCTGCCATCCGAAACAGGATAGAAAATAATTTCATTATATCTGCTTTGACTTCCAGTTCATAGCCGGCCGGCCGGCGGTCACACAGCATATCGGCATTATCGAGACAAGCGGATATCCTTCCATAACATGCATCCTTTGGAGTAATGTAAACGGGCAGCTTTAATTCATTTCTCAGCAAAGGGATCAGATACTTCTGACTGCACAGGTCGATCACGCCGCTTCCCAAAAAGGTCATGTCAAAAATAATATTTTCATATTCCATACGGAACCCATGTATATGTCTTAAACCATGAAGATGCCCGGGAGGTGCAAGAATGATATCACCTGCCTGTACCTCAAAAACAGACAGGTCTGCCTGGGCCGTTCCACGTCCCTTTTTGATGTAGATGATCTCCATGGTATCCTGCCAGTGTAGTGATACGGACGGAAAATCATCGGGGATCGTGCACGGATAGACGTTGTAGGGGAACATAAGATCCGTATGCTTTATCGTCTCATGATAGCCGTTTATGGAATTGTCCTGAATGGGGAAATATTTTTTGCTCATGATAGTATTGTATAATATGTTGCATCGAAAGTACAGGTATTTTGTAATGGAATATGGTAAAAAATAGTTACAGTCCGTTACTGTTTACACGGCGTCGTGCACCCTGCTGCACGGCGTCCGGCCAATAAAGTAACATTTTCCATAATATCCAGCCTCTCGCCGAAGGAGACTTAAAATGGGCTGGATAACTGTTACTGGAGCACCCGAAGGGTGTGTACAGTAACTACAGTTCACGGCCTGGAAATTTGGGTGGCGATCATAGTGAGAGCTTAGAAAAATGATTTCATATGCGAAAGGAGTTTTGAGCCATGAAGACAAGATTGGAAGCAATTTGTAAAAAGTCGGTCGCAGAAAGCAGTTATGAGGAAATTTATAAAGCATTGATGACAATTGTAAAGGAAGAGAGTAAGGCAAAGGAGAAGGAAGTCAAAGGGAGGAAGCTGTATTATATATCGGCGGAATTTTTGATCGGAAAGCTGCTGAGCAATAATCTGATCAACCTGGGAATCTATGATGAGGTCGATGTACTCTTAAAAGAACATGGTAAATCGCTGGCAGAGCTGGAAGAGATCGAACCGGAGCCTAGCCTTGGAAACGGGGGGCTTGGACGTCTGGCGGCCTGTTTCCTGGACTCCCTTGCAACGCTGGATCTGCCGGGAGACGGCGTGGGGCTGCGTTATCACTGCGGCCTGTTCCGCCAAAACTTTCGGAACCATTTTCAGAATGAAGCGCCGGACTACTGGTTGAACGGCGCTCAGTGGGCCGAGGATACGGGAAAGACCTATGAGGTCAGCCTTGCCGGCAAGGAGTATGAAGCGCGTCTGTACCAGCTGGATGTGACGGGCTATGACGGACGTACAAATAAGCTGAATCTGTTTGATCTGGATACGGTTGACGAGAGTATGATCACGGAAGGAATCTCCTTTGACAAGACCGAGATCGGCCAAAACCTGACACTGTTTTTATATCCTGACGACAGCGATGATGAAGGCCGCAAGCTGCGTATTTACCAGCAGTACCTGATGGTCAGCGCCGGGGCGCAGATGATCCTGGAGGAATGCATGGAGCGGGGATGTAAGCTGCATGACCTTGCGGATTACGCGGCCATCCAGATTAATGATACCCATCCGTCCATGGTGATTCCGGAACTGATCCGTCTGCTTGGCGAAAAGGGGATCGAATTTGAAGAGGCGGCGAAAATCGTGACCAAGACCTGTGCGTATACGAATCATACGATCCTGGCGGAAGCGTTGGAAAAGTGGCCGCAAAGCTACCTGGAAGAGGTGGTCCCGCAGCTTATGCCTGTGATCCGCAAGCTGGATGAAGCTGTAAAGGAAAAAACGGACAGGGAAGATATGGCTATCATTGACAAGGGACATCTGGTCCATATGGCGAATATGGATATTCATTTTACACACAGCACAAACGGCGTGGCGGCCCTTCATACAGAGATTTTGAAGGAAAGCGAGCTGAATCAGTTTTACCGGCTCTATCCGGATAAATTTAACAATAAGACAAACGGGATTACGTTCAGACGGTGGCTTCTTTCCTGCAACCGCGAACTGGCAGAATATATCGAGAGCCTGATCGGGCCGGGATTCAGGAAGGATGCATCGGAGTTGAAAAAGCTGGCATCTTTTGCGGAGGACCAGACAGTCTTGAAACGGCTGGCGGAAATCAAGACTTCAAATAAGAAGAAGCTCTCAGACTGGCTGTATAAAAAGCAGGGGGTCACACTGAATCCGGATTCCATATTTTCTATCCAGTCAAAGCGGCTCCATGAGTATAAGCGGCAGCAATTGAACCTGCTATATCTCATCCACCAGTATTTTGAGATCAAGAGCGGGCACCTTCCGGCTGCGCCCATCACTGCAGTATTCGGGGCAAAGGCCGCTCCGGCATATATTACAGCAAAAAATATCATCCATGCGCTGCTGACATTGTCGAAGGTCATCGCGGATGATCCAGAGGTTTCCAAATGGATCCGGATCGTGCTGATCGAGAATTATAATGTGACGGCAGCGGAAAAGATGATTCCGGCCTGCGACCTGTCTGAACAGATCAGCCTTGCTTCGAAGGAGGCCTCCGGAACCGGAAATATGAAGTTCATGTTAAACGGAGCGGTCACGCTTGGAACACTGGACGGAGCAAATGTAGAGATCGCGGACTGCGTGGGCGGGGACAATATCTATATCTTCGGACAGAGCAGCAGGCAGGTGATCCGGCTTTATGAGAAAGGGGATTACTGTGCCCGTGAATGGTATGACACGGATCCCAATCTCCGGCGTGCGGTAGATTTTATCGACGGAGAGCTGATGCTGGCGGAGGGAGATGAAGGAAGTCTTAGAAGCCTGAAAAATGAACTGGTCGGAAAGGACTGGTTTCAGACATTTCCTGATTTTAATGCCTATGTTGTGCGCAAAAACCAGGCAATTGCGGACTATGCCGTGAATCCGAAAAAATGGGCGAGGATGGCGCTGATCAATATCAGTGAGGCCGGGTACTTTTCTTCGGACCGGACGATCGCGGAATATAATGAGGATATCTGGCATCTGGGATGATTTGAGGAATATAAATAAAGCATCATTTCTGTTCATACGGCGCCGTGTACCTTGCTGCAAGGCATCCGGCCGGTAAAATAGCGGTTGCATGCATCCAGCCCCTCGCCGTCAGGCGACTTTTTAATGGGCTGGATGCGTTACAGTTCGCGGCCGGTTGGGTTGTGAACTGTAACAAGGTGTGAACAGCAGCAGGCAGGTGCTTTTTTTCTGTCTTGTAAAGGCGGGGGATATTCGCTATAATGTTAGTGTTAAAAAGAGTCATCATATCGCCGCAGGTGATTTTTATGGAATCCAAAGCATATCTGTGAAGATTATCAACAGATTCCGTTTTTTGTCAGGAGGAGCAAAACCAATGGTTTTAAATAATTGTACGGTCTGCGCTGTCTATGAGTCAGAACAGGGGAATCAGAAGAGGATTCAGGTAAAATGCAGCGGGGAGCAGATCATACTGCTTTTGAACAGGGAGCAGGAGCTGTCCGATACGGCGGAGATCCGGATTGATTTTTTCGACAGCCAGATCGGGTGCGTCAAGGCATACTGCGGGCTTGCTGTCAGAAGGAATTATGACGCGTCTATACAGGCGCCGTGGCTTGCGGACTGCGATATTTTGGAAGTGATCGAGATCGTAGAAGGGCGGAGGAGCCTCCGGTCAGGAATGGAGAAGGAAACGGTATTTACAGGTTCGAGCCAGGAAGAATTTACAGGGGTCATTCAGAATATTGGTGAGGGCGGAATCTATTTTATAACCAGAATGAGACAGCAGTGCGGAGATTCGGCAGAGTTTTCTTACTGCTTTGTTGAGAATGAGCATCGGATGCGGGTCAACATCCTGCGGGAAGAGGTGTTCCGGGACGGACGATACGGTTATGGATGCCAGTTTTTGGGTTACCCGAAGGGAGCAGAGAGAGACATTAAGCGTTATCTTCACATGAGACAGTCCGGGAGGATCTGGTAGAGTGCCGGCATTCGGCCAGGCGCAGACAGAAGACAAGGGAGAAATATCATGTCATTACAGTTTATTTTTGGAAATTCTGGGGCTGGAAAGTCCCATTATTTATATGAGCAGATTGTAAGGGATTCCATCGGGCATCCCGAGACTAATTATCTGGTGCTGGTGCCGGAGCAGTTTACCATGCAGACTCAGAAGGATCTGTGCACGGCTCATCCCAGGCACGGGATCATGAATATCGATGTGCTCAGCTTTGTGCGCCTTTCCCACCGGATCTTTGAAGAACTGGGAAAGGAAGACCACCGGGTACTGGACGATGAGGGGAAGAACCTGATCCTGCGCAAGATTGCGGGGAAGTTTGAAAAGGATCTGAAAATCCTAAAGGGGAATCTGAAAAAGCAGGGGTACATCAGCGAGGTGAAGTCTGTGATTTCCGAGTTTACCCAGTATGGGATCGGGCTTGAGGAGCTGGATGCATTTCTGGAAACGCTGGAGCCGGAAAGCTATCTGTATTATAAATTGTCGGATATCCGGACCGTGTACGAAGGATTTGAGGATTACCTGGCGGACAAATATATCACAAAGGAGGAATTGCTGGACGTACTGAGCGATCTGGTCATGGAGTCGGCCATTTTGAAAAACAGCGTTGTGGTATTGGATGGATTCACCGGATTTACTCCGGTGCAGAATAAGCTTCTGGGGGAATTGATGAAGACGTGCAAAAAGGTGGTTGTCACCGTTGTGATGGACGAGAGAGAGGATCCGTTTGTGTATCTCCACCCCTATCAGCTTTTCGCGATCAGCAAGCAGATGGTCACTGGGCTTGTGAAGATTGCCGGAGAACAGAAGACCATGGTGGAGGAGCCGGTGTGCTTATATGAAAAACCGGTGCGGCGTTTTCAGGATAATCCGGCGCTGGGGCTGCTGGAAGAAAAGCTCTTCCGGTATACGGAGAATCATGGGACTTCCGACAAGGGCGCTGCAGACAACAGGAAGGACGCTGCGGCAGATGCAGTTTTCATCCATGCAGTGCGCAATCCCAGGGAGGAAGCAGAATTTGTGGCGTCCCAGATCCGGCGTCTTGTAAGAGAAGAGGGTTACCGCTACCGGGATATGGCGGTCATCGCCAGTGATATGAACACCTATGCGGCACATCTGGAAAAGGCATTTGATACCTTTGAGATTCCGGAATTTATGGACCACAAGAAAAGCATCCTGTTAAATGCATTTGTGGAATATGTGCGGAGCCTTCTGGCGATGGCGGATGAAAACTTTTCCTATGAAAGCGTGTTCCGCTTTCTGCGTACCGGAATGTCCGGATTTACCAGGGAAGAGACGGACCGGCTGGAGAATTATGTGATCGCGCTGGGGATCCGGGGCTACAAAAAATGGCAGGAGCCATGGACGAGGCCTGGCAGGGGAGGCACGGAAGAGGAGCAGCAATTTCTCAACGGCCTTCGGGTACGGTTTGTGGAAAAACTGGAAAACCTTCTGTTTATTCTGCGGAAACGAAAAAAGACGGTGGGGGACATTACGCTTGCCGTGTATCAATATTTTGTACAGGAGAAGCTCCAGGAACAGATCCGGAAGCAGGAGCTTCTGTTTCAGTCCATGGGAGATCTAGCGCTGGCAAAGGAGTATTCCCAGGTTTACCGTATTGTGATCGAACTGTTTGACAAATTTACAGAGCTTTTGGGGGAGGAATCGGTATCCCTGCAGGAATACCGGGAGCTTCTGGATGCCGGGCTGGAGGAGGCCAAGGTGGGGGTCATTCCACCCAGCCTGGACCAGGTGGTCATCGGCGATGTGGAGAGGACCCGGCTGAACAACCTGAAGGTCCTGTTTTTTGTGGGAGCCAACGATACCTTTCTTCCCGGGAATCTGGGGCAGGGTGGGCTTTTGTCGGAACGGGACAGGGAAAAATTTTCAAAACATAAGCTGTCCCTTTCTCCGGGGGCAAAGGAAAAGACTTATATCCAGAAGTTTTATCTCTATATGAATCTGACGAAGCCGTCGGAAAAGCTGTATCTGTCATTCAGCAAGGTATCCTCCGACGGGAAGGCTCTGCGTCCGGCTTACCTGATCCAGGACATCCGCCGCCTGTTCCCGGGGATCCAGGTGTCAGATGTAAAAATGCGCACTCTTTCGGAGCAGGAGCTGACCCGGGATACGGGTGCGGCTTGCGTCGCCGCGGGACTCCGCAGCCGGAGACAGGGACTCGGCGAGGAATGGAAGGAGCTGTATACATGGTATCGGAAGCAGGAGCCAGAGAGGGTGGATCGAATCTTGGATGCGGCATTTTACAGGAAGGAGCCGGATCTTCTGGCAAAGGCAATGGCAGAGAAGCTCTTCGGAGTGGCTTCCCAGGTGAGCGTGACACGGTTGGAGCAGTTCGCTTCCTGCGCCTATGCTCATTTTCTGACCTATGGGCTGCGTCTGTCGGAACGGGAGCAGTTCCAGTTCGAGTCATTAGATCTGGGAAATATCGCCCACCAGTCTATGGAGCGGTTTGCCCGGAAGGCGGAGGAGTACCGGAAGGACTGGGCGGAGCTGACAAAGGAGCTTCGGGAACAGCTGATCCGGGAGAGCGTGGAGGAGAGCATCGCGGACTACGGTAATACGGTATTGTTCAGCAGCGCACGCAATGAATATATGATCACGCGGATCACGAACCTGATCCGGCGTTCCGTGTGGGCGCTGACAAAGCAGATGGCCCAGGGGGATTTCCGTCCCAGCGGCTTTGAGCTGAAATTTGGCAGCGGGAAGATTGACCGGATCGATACCTGCGAGGATGACGGGAATGTCTATGTAAAGGTGACCGATTATAAGACTGGGATGAAAAGCTTTGACATCACAGCCTTTTACCACGGGCTCCAGATGCAGCTTCCGGTGTATCTCAATGCTGCGTTGGAGCTGGAAAAAAAGAAAACTGCTAAGGGGGATGCGTCAGGAAAGGAAGTAGTTCCGGCGGGAATCTTTTATTACCGTATGCAGGATCCCTTTGTGGAGAAGGAATCAAACGACCAGGTTCTGGAAGGGAAGCTTCTGAAAGAGCTCCGGCTGGATGGCCTGGTGAATGCAGACGAGACAGTGATCGAACATCTGGAACGGGGATTGAGCGGTAGCTCCAATCTGATCCCGGTGGGGAGAAATAAGGACGGAAGCCTGAGCAAAAGTTCCCGTACTCTGCCGCCGGAGGATTTTGCGCTTTTTCTGTCTTTTGCAAAGAAGAAGGAGCAGGAACTGAAAGCACAGATGGGAGGAGGGCATGCGGAGACCGCGCCCTATGAGCTGAATGGAAGCACAGGCTGTGATTATTGTGCCTACCGTGGAATCTGCGGTTTTGATCCGCGGCTGGACGGGTATGCTTACCGGAGCCTGGAGAACTACTCAAAAGAAGAAGTCATGGAGCACATCCGGATGGAGACGGAAAGGGGGGAGCTGTAAATGGGGGTACAATGGACCAAGGAGCAGACCAAGGTGATCGAACTGCGGAACCGGAATATCCTGGTGTCTGCAGCGGCAGGCTCGGGGAAGACGGCAGTGCTGGTGGAGAGGATCATACGGATTCTGACGGATCAGGAACATCCGGCGGATGTGGACCGCCTTCTGATCGTTACTTTTACGGAGGCGGCCGCTGCAGAGATGAAGGAACGGATCCGGGGAGCCATTGAGAAGGAACTGGAAAACAGGCCGGAGGATGTGCATCTGCAGCGTCAGGCGACCTTGATCCACAGCGCCTTGATCACCACCATCCACAGCTTCTGCCTTTCGGTGATCCGGGAGCATTTTCATGTCATTGACATTGACCCGGGATTTCGGATCGCGGAGGAAGGGGAATTAAAACTCCTGAAGCAGGATGTCCTGGAGGAACTGCTGGAGGAATGCTATGCGGAAGGGGCGGAAGACTTTCTGGAGTTTGTGGAAAAGATGGGAAGCGGGAGAAATGACCGGAAGCTGGAGGAGCTGATCCTGCAGCTCTATGAGTATTCCAGAAGCTATCCACAGCCTGAGAAGTGGCTCAGGAAGTGTGCGCAGATGTATGCGCCCTGCACGCCGGGAGATGAGGATTTGGAGGAGCCGGCCTGTTTTCAGAAGGCTATGGCACAGGTGAAGCAGTATCTTGCGGATGTCCAGGAGCTTTTAGCGCAGGGGATCCGGATCTGTGAGGAACCGGACGGGCCTTATATGTACGGGGAGACGCTGGAATCGGACCGGGAGATGCTGGAGGGGATCCTGGCTGCGGATACCTTTGCCAGGCTGTATGAACGGATTTCGGCTGTCAGCTGGAAGCGTCTGTCCGGAAAAAAGGATGAAAGCGTGTCTCCGGAAAAACGAGACCAGGTCAAGGCGTTCCGGGACCAGGTGAAAAAGCTGGTGAAGGACCTGGCCGGAACCTATTTCTATGAAAGACCGGAGGAATTGCTACAGGATATGGAATCCTCCTGCGGGGTCATGAAGGTGTTTACAGAACTGGTGATCCGGTTCGGAGAGGCGTTTGCGGAACAAAAGCAGAGTAAAAATATGATCGACTTCAACGACATGGAGCAGTTCGCGCTGCGTATCCTGACACAGGAGCAGGGAGGGGAACTGGTTCCGTCCCCGGCGGCCCGGGAATATCAGGAGCAGTTCGTGGAAGTGATGATCGATGAGTACCAGGACAGCAACCTGATCCAGGAGGCGATATTGACCTGCGTTTCCACAGTCAGCCGGGGAAAGAACAACATTTTTATGGTAGGGGACGTGAAGCAGAGTATTTACCGGTTCCGGCTCTCCAGGCCGGAGCTGTTCATGGAAAAATATGATACCTATGATACCGGAGACAGTGACAGGCAGAGAATCGACCTGCACCGGAACTTCCGAAGCAGGGCAGAAGTATTGGACAGTGTAAACGACGTGTTCCGGAGGATCATGCGCAAAGAACTGGGAGGGATCGTATATGACGGCCAGGCGGCGCTCTATCCGGGCGCGGACTTTGAACCTCTCCTTGGGGCGGACGGGGTCTCGGTCAATGAAACAGAGCTGCTCATTCTGGATGCCTCGGATCTGGAACTGCCGGATGAGGAGGGAGAAACCGGGTATGCGCAGGGGACGGACCGGCAGCTGGAAGCCCGGATGGTGGCAAAGCGGATCCATGAGCTGGTCCGAAACGGACGGGTGAAGGATAAAAAGACCGGGGAGTATCGAAAAGCCAGATATCAGGATATCGTGATCTTGACCCGGAGCATCCAGGGCTGGGCGGATGTGTTTTCGGCGGTCCTGATGGAGGAGGGGATCCCGGCCTATGCGGGCAGCAGGGAGGGATATTTTGAGGCCTATGAGGTCAGCGTAATGCTGGATTACCTGCGGCTTCTGGACAACCAGAGACAGGATGTGCCTCTTGCCGCAGTGCTGGCATCTCCATTTGCAAAGCTGGACGCGGGGCAGATGGCAGAGATCCGCACATCTTATCCGGAGGGGACATTTTATGAAGCCGCGGAACAATATGTAAATGCAGGGCGGATGCAGGGGTTCGGGGAAGAAAACCGGGAGGGGGAACTGTGGAGACGCCTGGATGCATTTTACAGGCAGCTGGACCATTTCCGGGATATGGTTCCTTTTACGGCGATTCATGAACTGCTCTGGAAGATCATGGAAGACACAGGGTATGGCCTGTATGTTTCCGCAATGCCGGGGGGTGAACAGCGGGCGGCCAATCTGGAGATGCTGGTGGAAAAGGCGGCTGTATTTGAAGGGAGCAGCTACAAAGGACTGTTCAATTTTGTGCGCTCTATCGAGCAGCTTCAAAAATACAATGTGGATTACGGGGAGGCCAATATTGCGGATGAACAATCTGATACAGTGCGGATCATGAGTATCCATAAGAGCAAGGGGCTGGAATTTCCAATCGTGTTTGTGGCAGGCATGGGCAAGAGGTTTAATACCCAGGACCTGAGAGGCAGCATGATCATTCATCCGGAATGGGGCGTGGGGATCGATGCGGTGGATCTGGAACGGAGGACGAAGATCCCGACCCTTTTGAAAAAGATCATCCAGCGGGAAGTCATGCTGGAAAATCTGGGAGAGGAGCTGCGGGTACTTTATGTGGCTATGACCCGTGCGAAGGAAAAGCTGATCCTCACAGGGCAGCTTCGGGAAGCGGAGAAGGTGCTAGAAGAGACCGCTCTGCAGACGGAATGCTTTGTATCGGAAGAGACGCTTCCCTTTTACCGGCTGGCCGGTGCAAGAAATTATCTGGACTGGGTGCTTCCGGCTGTCTGTAAAAGAGAGTCACCTGTCCGTATCTATATCCAAAGCGGACGGGATGCGGCCCTTCTGGATGCTGCGGAGGAAAAGGGGGAAATGCTGGCAAGAGACGTGCTGGAGCACTGGGATACAAGCCGGGTGTATGCACCGGAATTGAAAGCGCGCCTGGAGGAACAGACGGGATTTGCCTATCCCTATGAGAATGACCGGAAGATGAAAATGAAATTTACGGTGTCAGAGCTGAAAAAGAGGGCCTACCTTTCGGAAGAAGGCGGGGAGCAGGCATTTGAGGAGCCGGACGTCATCCCGCTGATCCCCCGGTTTCTGCAGGAGCAGGAGGAACTTGCGGGGGCTTCCCGGGGAAGCGCGTATCATAAGCTATTGGAGCTTTTGGATTTTACAAAGGAATACGAAGAAACTAGCCTGCAGGATGCCATTGACAGGCTGAAAGAAGAAAAGAAGCTGTCAGAGGAAATGGCGGCCTGCATCCAGATCCGGGATATCCTGGGATTCCTGCGCTGCGCCTCTGGACAGAGGATGCACCGGGCAGCACAGAAGTCTCTGCTTTACAAGGAACAGCCCTTTGTCCTGGGGGTGGACGCGAAAGAAATCTATCCGGAAGAGACGGAAGGGGAAGTGATTCTGATCCAGGGGATCATAGACGTATACTTTGAAGAGGACGGGGAACTGATCGTACTGGACTATAAGACAGACAAGGCAAGACGTCCAGAAGATCTGAAAGAAAAATACCATGCCCAGCTGGAATATTATGCGGAAGCGTTGGAGCTGCTCCTTGGAAAAAAGGTGAAGGAGAAACTCATATATTCTTTTACACTAAAAGAAGAGATACAAATCTGAAAAAGTAAAGCGCAATGATTCAAATCAGCAGACAGATTCGTCAAGAGGAGCTTGTAAGAAATGTTTGCTGATTTTTATATGGTTGTGAATAGTAGTTACTGTTCACGGTGCCTTGCACCTTGCTGCAAGGCATCCGGCCGGTAAAATAGCGGTTGCATGCATCCAGCCCCTCGCCGTCAGGCGACTTTTTAATGGGCTGGATGCGTTACAGTTCGCAGCCGGTTGGGCCGTGAACTGTAACGAATAGTAACGCTTACACGTGATTTTTTAAAAAGATATTGACAAATAATATTATATTGAATATAATATAAATGAAAAAGCAATATTAAGAAAATTGTAATATTATTTTTATGCGTAGATGAAGGGAAGGCTTTTTGACGATGGCATCATCATTAAGAGAGCAAAGAGGTGATTGAATGGTATTTAATACAGGTGCGGCGCTGCTGGATGCGATCGTTCTTGCGGTAGTGACCCGGGAAACGGAAGGTACTTACGGGTATAAGATCACGCAGGACGTGCGTAAGGCGATCGATGTATCGGAATCGACACTGTATCCCGTTCTGAGGCGCCTGCAGAAGGATGAATGCCTGGAAGTATACGACAGGCAGTTTGACGGCAGGAACAGACGGTACTATAAAGTGACGGAAAAGGGCGCGGTACAGTTGAATCTGTACAAGACAGAATGGAAAAATTATTCTAAAAAGATTTCGGATATATTTGAAGGAGGGATGACTGTATGAGCTATGAGGAATATATGAAAGAACTGGAAGGACTGCTTGCAGGAGTCCCCGAGGAAGAGAAGGAGGAGGCGCTGCAGTATTACTCAGATTATTTTGCGGATGCAGGCAAGGAGAATGAGGGTCAGGTATTGGCGGAGCTTGGGAGTCCGCAGAAGGTGGCCGCGCTGATCAAGGCCGGTCTGAAGAACGGCGGTATGGACGGCGGTGAGTTTACGGAATACGGATATACAGATGAACGCTTTGCGAAGAAGGACGATCTGATGCACCGGGAGCCGAAGAAGGAGAAGAAGTCCCAGAACCGGTATTCCTACCAGGGGCAGGATAAGACCTCTTACAGCGGAGGAGCATATGGGGATGCGGCTCAGGGAAGCAGCTATTCCTACGGAAGCAAGACGTATGAAAGCGGGGGCAGCGCATATAATAATGGAAATGATACGTATGGAAGCGGTGATCAGGGGAATACTTCCTATCGGCAGAAAAGCGGGCCATGGACGAACCGCGGTCTGAAAATACTGCTGGTCGCGCTGATCGTCTTTTGCGCGGTGCCGGTGGCATTTCCGATGGTGATCGCCGCTGCCGTGGTCATTTTTGGAATTGCTGTCGCTGCAATTTCCATATTCTTTGCGCTGGTGATAGGCGCCGCTGCAGTCGTGATCGCCGGGGTCGTGATCACCTGTGCAGGACTTTCAAAACTGATCATACTCCCTTCGGTGGCGCTTCTGACAGCGGGAATCGGGCTTTTGATTTTTGTCATAGGGCTGGTGGCAGCAGTGGCGGCGGTACGCCTGTGTATGCTGGTCTATCCGGCATTGTTCAGGCTGCTGGTGGGAGTCTGCCGGAGGCCGTTTCATAGAAAGGCAGGGGTGTAGGAGATGAAAAAGCGTTGGAAAGTATTTTGGATTATGTGCATCTCTCTCGGCATTCTGGGGATCGCGCTGTGTATTTCCGGAATACTGCTGGGAGCAACGATGGAAACAGTCCGGGGGACGTTCGGTATCCTGGATGTGAATGCGCATTTTTTTGGGGATCATTATGGAGGAGCAGGTGATGCTTCCAGCAGTGAATCCGGGGAGTTTTCCGAAAGCTATGACGGAGATGCAGAAGACTATGATGATGACGCAGGCGATACGGAATACGGTGCGTTCTATTCGAGAGAGCGCTTTTCAGATATACAGGAATTGAAGATTGATGTGACCCACCTGGATGTGGAGATTGATGAATGGGACGACAATGAAGTCTTTGTAGACACCAGCGATATGAACCATGAGATCCTCAAAGATTTGGAGATATCCCGCAAGAATGGAGAACTCAAGATTGAAATGAAAAATAAAAAGAAATGGGATAATCTGGTGCACAGTGTATACGAATCAGAGGGAACACTGCTCATTCGGGTTCCTTCAGGCCTGCGCTTTGAAGAGGCTTCGGTCAAAGTCGGAGCAGGCCGGCTGACGGCAGGCCGCCTTCAGGCAGAGGAGCTTAAAATCGAGGTCGGAGCAGGACAGGTATATCTGGATTCCTTTACGGCAGAGGAGCTTGATCTGGAATGTGGCGCCGGAGAGGCCGACGTGTATGGGGAGGTCCTGAAAAAAGTAAAGATTGAATGCGGGGTGGGGAATGTCACCTATTCGGCGTCAGGAAGTCAGACAGACTATAATTATGAAGTGGAATGCGGAATCGGCTCAGTGACGGTTGGAGGAGATACTTACAGCGGGTTCGGCAATGAGCGTAAGATTAATAACGGCGGGAGCAGAATGATGGAGATTGAATGCGGCATCGGCCGGGTGGATGTGTCCTTTGACGGCTGAGGGAAGATACTCTAGATGTCAAGAAGTTTTTCAGACACACTCGAATATCAATGTTACTATTCATAGTCATTTCGCTCACATGCGCAAAAACAGCCAGCAAAGCTGTCTGCCGATGCTACGCATCTTGACTTTTTGCTTATGTGTGTGAATAGTAACATATCAATAGAAAATAGAAGGGAGACATGAATCATGGATGAAAAGAAATTATATCGATCAAGGAAAAACAGGATGATCTGCGGAGTATGCGGAGGAGTGGGAGAATATTTTAATATCGACCCGACACTGATCCGTCTGGGCGTAGCACTGGCCGGAGTGTGCAGCTTCGGCACCTGCGGTCTGGCATATTTTGTGGCGGCAGTGATCATACCGGACGAAATTTAAAAGCTGAGTTACTGTAGAAAAGGCATTCTTTTTGAATGCCTTTTTACTTTCTGGCAATACTCCTTGTGTACGGCGGGAAATAGTATCAGAGCGGCGCGTAAGGACGTGCGGACCCGGCGTATTATTTTCATAGCAGATATAAGGAGGAGGCTTTGATGTCTGGAAAGAAGAATAAAAAGATTGACCTGAAGAATCTGGAGTCGGAAGAAAAATTAAAATATGAGATCGCAGAAGAATTGGGACTGCTTGATAAGGTCATGCAGAATGGATGGCGTTCTCTTTCTTCTAAGGAAACAGGGCGGATCGGCGGAATGATCACCCGGAGAAAGCGAATGCAGCAGGCGGAGGAAAACGGTGGGAAGGATCAGGAAGTACAGTGATGAAGTAGATGAAAACGACCGTCTGCCGTTACAGGTCATGCCTGGTAATGGGATGACCTGTAACCGGACGGGTTAAAAAATGTGAAATTAAATTCAAGTAGTTGAAAAAATAGGACATTTTTGATACAATTGTACGAATCGGGAAAAAGAAACGGGTGAGTTGGCATGGAAAATAAGATAGATATCTTTGAGATAGACATCGATGCACTGACTGCGAAGGACACGCTCAAGAGAATCGTACAGTTTATGGAAAGTGAAACGGTAAGTACCGTCGAGATCGTAACTCTGGAACTGCTGGTACAAGGGCAGGATGATCCAAAGTGGCGGGAAAAGATGCAGAAGCTGGACCTGGTCCTGCCGGGGGAAAAGGAGATCCTGGAGGCTTCGGAAAAGGCGTCCGGACTTTTAGAAGGGGCTGCCGAACATAAGGGACATCTCATAAAGGAACTGGAAAAGCGGGTATTTTTAAAGATGTTTTTCAAGTATCTCCAGAGAACACGGAAGAAGGTTTTTCTTCTGGCGGGACAGGAGGAAGACCTGCTGCTCCTTCAGGAAAAACTCCGGCCATATGCAAGGGGCTTTCTGCCGGCCGGACAGGCTGTGCTGCCGGAAGACGGTGGCAGGAAGGACAGCGTCATCAATGAGATCAACGGGGTGGAACCGGACTGCATCATATCCGTGCTTCCCTATCCGGAACAGGAAAATTTTATCACGGAGTCAAAGGCGCTTTTGAACGCCCGCGTGTGGATCGGATGCAGTCTGTCCCTGCTGCAGGAGGAAAATAAAAAGAAGCCTGCCGGGAAACTGAAAAAGTTTTTCCTGAAGCGGGCGTTCATCCACCTGGTTGACCAGCAGAAAAACAGACAGGAGGAGTAAAAGCAGCGGATACCAAAAAAGAAGGAAAAATATGTAAATTCAGCAGAATGCATAATTTCTACACAACGGCAAAAAATGAATTTTTTGTTAAAAATATGGGGGAATGCATAAATATCATGGATTTCCTCTTTATTTTTTGGGCGTTTTGTATTAACATATATACGATATGTGCATATTCTCATGGGAACCGTGGGAAATAAATTTGTGAAAAGTGCACATGGATAAGTGGAGATGAGCGGAGGAGAGAAATTATGATAACGAATCAAGTGCTTCTGAATACAATTGAGGGGTTGAAGAGTATTTCCAGGATTGATTTCTGTGTATTTGACACAGAAGCAAAGGTGCTGGCAAGCACTTTTGGCGAGAGTAAAGAATTTGAGGATGCGATTTTATCATTCGGTGCTTCTCCGGCGGACAGCCAGGTGATCCAGGGCTGCCAGTTTTTCAAGATTTTTGATGAGCAGCAGCTGGAATATATCCTGCTGGCAGGCGGGGAGAGCGATGACGCGTATATGGTTGGTAAGATTGCCGCTTTCCAGATTCAGAATCTCCTGGTGGCTTATAAAGAGCGGTTTGATAAGGATAATTTTATAAAAAATCTGCTGATGGATAACCTGCTCTTGGTGGATATTTATAACCGCGCCAAAAAATTACATATTGACACAGAAGTAAAACGTGTTATCTTTATTATTGAGACTTCACATGAGAAGGACAGCGCCGCCCTGGATAATGTGCGCAATCTTCTGGGAGGAAAAGCAAAGGATTTTGTCACAGCTGTGGACGAGAGGAATATCATCGTCGTAAAGGAACTGGCTGAGAAGGACGGCAGCAGAGAGCTTGCCAGGATGGCGAAGGAGATGCTGACCATTCTGAGGGAGGACAGCGGGGATGAGCAGATGCATATTGCCTATGGTACAGTCGTGAATGATATCAAAGAAGTCTCCAAGTCTTACAAAGAGGCAAAACTGGCGCTGGATGTAGGCAAGATATTCTATGTGGAGAAGGATATCGTGGCATACAGCAGCCTAGGGATCGGACGTCTGATCTATCAGCTTCCGCTTCCGCTGTGCAAGATGTTCATAAAAGAAATTTTTGAAGGGAAGTCCCCGGATGAATTTGATGAAGAGACGCTTGCAACGATAAATAAATTCTTTGAGAACAGCCTGAATGTGTCAGAGACGTCCAGGCAGCTTTATATCCACAGGAATACTCTGGTATACCGGCTCGACAAGCTGCAGAAGAGCACAGGGCTTGATCTGCGCGTATTTGAGGATGCGATCACATTTAAGATCGCGCTGATGGTCGTGAAGTACATGAAGTATATGGAAACACTGGAGTATTAAAAGATTCGGGCACAGCGGACGGTTCTAAAGCCTGCTGTCCCAAATATCAGAACTACAAAAGAGTACACCCAAAGTGTTCAGGAGGAGCATATGATTGAACTAAAGAACGTAACGAAGGAGTACACAAAGGGCAATGCCGCCCTCAATGGGGTATCCGTCAAGATTGAAAAAGGGGAATTTGTTTTCATTGTAGGAGACAGCGGATCAGGCAAATCCACATTGATCCGCCTGATCATGAAGGAGCTGGATCCGACGGAGGGGACGATCATTGTGAATGGCCGGAACCTGAATCGCATGAAGCATCGGCACATTGCGAAGTACAGAAGAGGTCTGGGAGTTGTATTTCAGGATTTCCGTCTGTTAAAGGACCGCAATATCTATGAGAACATCGCGTTTGCCCTGCGTGTTACCGAGACGCCGACCAGGGTTATCAAGAAAAAGGTCCCGGCTGCGCTTTCGCTGGTAGGACTTGCCCAGAAGTATAAATCCCATCCAAAGGAACTGTCAGGCGGAGAGCAGCAGCGTGTGGCGATCGCAAGGGCAATTGTGAAT
>Ga0137307_100523_pt1 | contig 48983 bp, 39 predicted proteins | sample NAcewD2O_March_2_FD_97180 | JGI IMG/M metagenome (GOLD analysis project Ga0137307, IMG submission 97180) | Mouse cecal microbial communities from Vienna, Austria - N-Acetylglucosamine amended D2O_March | ecosystem: Host-associated > Mammals > Digestive system > Large intestine > Cecum | place... | reverse complement strand
CTTGAAACTGCTGAGCGAAGGGGCCGACATGCTCGATGTCGGTGCATATTCTTCGCGTCCTGGTGCCGGCGAAGTGCCTGAGGCAGAAGAATGCCGCCGTCTGGAAAACGCCCTGAGAGTAATCCGGGAGGCCGTAGGTGATGGCGTGCCTGTGTCTGTCGATACATTTCGCGCTTCTGTTGCCCGCAAATGCGTAGAGCAGTGGGGTGCAGATATCATCAACGACATTTCGGGCGGCATGCTCGACGACAAGATGTTCGAGACTGTGGCCGAACTTCATTGCCCCTACATACTCATGCATATGCGTGGAACGCCTGCAACAATGCAGTCGATGACGCAGTACAATGATGTCACAGCCGATGTGATTGCAGAATTAAGCCGACAGCTTAATAAGCTCGAAGAACTCGGTGTCGCCGATGTAATCATAGACCCGGGCTTCGGCTTTGCGAAAACCCTCGAACAGAACTATGAGTTGATGCGCAATCTGCGCTCGTTCGACATACTCGGCCGTCCGGTACTTGTGGGAGTGTCGCGCAAATCGATGCTCACAAAACTGTTGCAAATCTCTGTAGCGGAGGCCGAGCTTCCAACCGCTGTGCTCGGCGCAGTGGCTATCGAACGAGGTGCTGCCATACTGCGTGTTCACGATGTCGTGGCAGCCCGTCAGTCAATAACCATCCTCAATGCTGTAGAACCATGTTAAGTATCGGAATAAAAGACGCTGTTGACATACTGCTTTTCGCAGTGTTGCTCTTCTATATTTACCGGCTTATGAAAGAGTCGGGCACCATCAATATCTTCTATGGCGTGCTCGCATTCATAGTTGTTTGGGTGCTCGCGTCCGAGATATTCAACATGCGTCTTATCGGCACGATACTCGATAAGTTCATGGCCATAGGCCTGATTATTCTTGTAATATTGTTTCAAGATCCTATCAAACGATTTCTTGTGGAACTCGGGTCGCACCGCCGCTGGAAATTTTTGCGCAAGATTTTTCATCACCACGGCAAGGAAGCCGAAGATGAAGCTCTTGTGTGGGTAATGCCTGTGGTGTATGCCTGCATGAGCATGTCGAAGAGCAAAACGGGAGCGCTTATTGTGATTGAACAGTCGATTCCACTCGATATTTACGCAGCTACCGGCGATGTGATTGATGCCAATATCAACACCCGCCTTATTGAGAATATTTTCTTTAAAAACTCACCGCTTCACGACGGAGCCCTTATCCTTGCCCATAACAAACTCGAAGCCGCAGGATGCATCCTGCCGGTGAGCCACGACAGCGACGTGCCACGCACACTCGGCCTTCGTCACCGTTCGGCTCTCGGCATAGCCCAGGCGACAGATGCAGTTGCTGTGGTAGTCTCGGAGGAGACAGGCAATATCTCCATAGCGCATCGCGGAAAACTCAATACCCGTATTACAACCACAGAACTCGAGCACCGCCTCAATGCCATTGCCATTACTTTGGCCAAGTAATATTTTGCAATATCATTCAAAATTCATAAATTTGTAGACTGAAAGCGCACCTGCGTTTTCAGTCTATTTTTTTGCAAATTAATCCAAGACTTCCATAGAAACATGAAATTTAACGTTTCAAGTAAAGCCCTTTACAGCGCTACTTCGGCTGTAAGCAAGGTTATCAATTCGAAGAATGCTCTTTCGATTCTTGATAATTTCCACATCAAGATTGAGGGCAATACACTCACTATCACCGGTTCGGACCAGGAGAATGCACTCACGGCACGTCTTGAAGTCACCGGCGTAAAGGGCGAAGGCTCGTTCTGCCTCGGAGCACGTCGTCTTGTCGAACTCCTCAAAGAGCTCCCCGACCAGGGCATGGAAGTAAAGATAAACGAAGAAACCCTCGAAGTACAACTGTCGTATTCGTCGGGCCACTATTCGTTTGTAGGCATTCCCGGCGACCAGTATCCTCAGTTCCAGGCCGACACCCGCACAGAACCTATCGTATTCAGCATCGCTACCGAGCAGATGATTGCCGGACTCGACAATACGATGTTTGCCGTAAGCAATGATGAATACCGCCAGATAATGCAGGGCGTGCTGATGGATGTAAATCCCGACAGCATCACATTTGTGGCTACCGATACACGCAAACTGGTCCGCTACATCGACCGTCGCACTGCTCCAGGTGTGAAAGGTGCTTGCGTGATACCTTCGAAGCCATCAAACGTAATCAAGACCGTGTTTGCCAAGGAAGAGACTCTCAACATTACCATGAATGCCTCGAATGCTGTAATTGAGAGCAAAAACTTCACATTTCAGTGCACCTTCCTCAACGGTAACTATCCCGACTACAACCGTGTGATACCCAAGAACAATACGCAGGTGCTTACAGTCGACCGTCTGTCATTCCTCAACGCAGTGCGCCGTGTAGGCCTGTTTGTTGAAGTAGACGGAGGTCTTGAGAAATTCCGTATCACTTCCGAGAGCATGCTTCTGAAATCGAACGACCCGAGTCTTTGCACCAGCGCACGCGAACAAGTGCCTTGCTCGTTCACCGGAACAGAGTTAACAATCGGTTTTAGCGCCAATTACCTTGTGGAGATTCTTACCACCCTTCAGGGCGCGGACGTCATTGTGAACCTCGGCGACGCAGGCCGTCCCGGCGTGTTCCGTCCTGGCAAAGAGCCGGAGAATACAGAGCTTGTTATGCTCCTTATGCCTATGACTGTAGGCGATTTCTGATTCCAAATCAGTAGAACATGAAATTAAAACTCAGCCGACCGATTGTATTTTTCGACCTTGAGACCACCGGTACCAACGTCAGCACCGACCGTATTGTGGAGATTTCACTTGTGAAACTCATGCCCAACGGTGAGGTGAAAAGCAAAACACGCCGTATAAATCCTCAAATGCCGATTCCGGCAGAGGCTACCGCAGTGCATCATATCACCGATGCAGATGTTGCCGATGAGCCCACGTTTGCCCAGGTGGCAAATTCGCTCGCTCAAATCATGAGCGGATGTGATATCGCCGGGTTCAACAGCAATCGCTTCGACATTCCTCTGCTCGATCAGGAATTCGAGCGTGCCAAAGTAGACTTTGATTTCTCAAAGGCACGGTTTATCGATGTTCAGACCATATACCACAAGAAAGAACCCCGCACACTCGTGGCGGCTTATCGCTATTATTGCGGAAAAAATCTTGAAGACGCACACAGTGCATTGGCCGACACAACAGCTACAATGGAAGTGCTTCTCGCTCAGCTTGAAAAATACGAAGACCTGCCTTGCGATGTTGCCGCTCTCTCGGAGTATGCCTGCAATAACCGCAACGTAGACCTTATGGGACGCCTGATTTTCGATGAACAAGGCCGCGAGATAATTAATTTCGGAAAATATAAAGGTAAGCTTGCCGAAGAGGTTCTATCAAAAGACCCCGGCTACTATAGCTGGATTATGAATGGCGACTTCCCTCTGAACACGAAGAACGCTTTTACCCGTATTCGCCTCAGATGCAAGAAATGAACAATCTCAAAGGCAAGCGCATCATTCTTGGCATTACCGGCGGCATTGCCGCGTACAAAAGTGTGGTGTTGCTCCGACTGCTTGTAAAAGCTGGTGCGGAAGTGCAGGTTGTGATTACACCGGCCGGTAAGGAATTCATTACACCGGTCACGCTGTCAGCTCTTTCGGGCAAGCCTGTTATCTGTGATTTTTTTACTGCGAATACGGGCGAATGGCATTCGCATGTCGACATCGGCCTATGGGCCGATGCTATGGTTATAGCTCCGGCAACGGCATGTACTCTTGCCAAAATGGCTACAGGTGTTGCCGACAATATGCTTGTTACAACCTACCTGTCGGCAAAAGCCCCTGTGTTTGTTGCTCCTGCCATGGACCTCGACATGATGGCTCATCCGTCGACACTCAGAAACCTCGAAACACTGAAAGCCGATGGAGTTACTGTCATCGAACCTGAAACGGGCGAGCTGGCAAGTCATCTCATAGGCCGTGGACGAATGGAAGAACCGGAGAGAATTGCCGAAGTTCTCGACCGTTTTTTTGCTGTCGGACAAAGCCTTGTTGGAAAAAAAGTGCTGATAACGGCCGGGCCTACATATGAGCGGATAGACCCGGTGCGCTTCATAGGAAATTTTTCGACCGGTAAAATGGGCTACGCTCTTGCCGCTGAGGCTGCACGACGCGGAGCCGAAGTGACAATGGTAAGTGGCCCGACAGCTATGCCGAAGCCGGCAGGTGTGCATGTGATAAATGTGGAAAGTGCACGACAGATGCTCAAGGCTGTGGAGGCCGTTTTTGACGGAACCGACATAGCCATAATGGCGGCGGCTGTCGCAGACTATGCCCCCGAGCACTATACAGATCATAAAATCAAGCGCGAGCACGACGATGTGGATTGTATACGTCTTGTCAAGAACCATGACATCGCAGCTACTCTCGGCCGGAAAAAGAAGCCCGGACAATTCATTGTGGGATTTGCCCTCGAAACCGACAACGGAATCGCAAACGCCTGCGAAAAACTCGAACGCAAAAACCTTGACATGATTGTACTCAACAGCCTCAGTGACAAAGGTGCGGGATTTGGCACGGATACAAACAAAATAACTGTCATTACTCGCGACGGTGAAACGGCTTTCCCTCTCAAGAGCAAAGCCGAAGTGGCCGCCGATATTATAGACTGTATAACGGCATGAAATATCGCTCTCTCCTCAGTGTTGTTTTTGTATTGGCCCTGGTGCATTTAGTTAAGGCTCAGGAACTCAATTGTCAGGTTTCTTTCAATACCGACCAGATTGAAGGTACCAACAAGCAAGTCTTCCAGACACTCGAACAGGCGGTAAGCGAGTATATGAATACTACGGTGTTCACAAACGCGCAATTCGCCGCCAACGAAAAAATAGAGTGTCGAATGTTCTTCACTATCAAGGAGTACAAGGACGACACATTTACCGGCGACCTTCAGGTGCAGCAGACCCGCCCGGTGTACAACAGTGCCTATACAACGACATTGCTGAATTTCAAAGACACAAAAATTGAGTTTATTTACGCCGAAAACGAGCCCCTGGTTTATTCTGTCAATAACATGGAGAGCCAGCTGACGGCAATTCTCAATTTTTATGCATTTCTTTTCCTTGCCGTAGATTTCGATTCATTTTCGCGAAATGGCGGAGAGCCATACTTCGAACGTCTTAAGCAGATTGTTCAGATGGCTCAGTCGTCGGGCGAAAGCGGCTGGAAAGCTTTTGAAGATACTAAAAACCGTTCGGCAGTGCTTAGCGGTTTCACAGATGCCGGCACCTCGGGCATACGTACGCTATTGTATAAATACCACCGTATGGGTCTTGACAATATGTCGGTTTCAGTCGACAAAGGTCGCGCCGCTGTGACAGAGTCTCTTGCCGAGATAGAGAAAATCTATAAGGCCGCTCCCATGTCGGTGATACTGTCGATGTTCAAAGATTCAAAATTCGATGAACTCGTCAATATCTACTCCAAGGCGCCTGCCGAAGAGCGCACAAAAGTGTACAACCTTCTGCAACCAATATATCCTACAGAAGAAAAACGACTTGACGAAATAAAGAAAGGTTCCGAAAACAAATGATTAAATCGCTCCATATATCAAATTATGCCCTGATTGACGAACTTGATATAGATTTCGACTCCGGATTCAATATCATAACGGGCGAAACGGGCGCAGGCAAATCGATTATCCTCGGAGCCCTGTCGCTTCTGCTTGGAGAGCGTGCCGATGCGCGTGTGGTGCGCGACCATACAAGAAAATCTGTGACGGAGGCTATCTACGACATATCTAATGGCCCCGTTGTAAAAGAACTGCTGCAAGCCAACAAACTTGATGCTGACAGCGACGAATGCATCCTCCGCCGTGAGATTGCCCCAGGAGGCCGTTCTCGCGCTTTTGTAAACGATACGCCTGTGACACTCCCGGTGCTTCGCGAAATTGCCGTACATCTGGTCGACATCCATTCGCAGCATCAGAATCTCTTACTCGCATCTCCTGAGTATCAGCTCAACATAATCGATAACCTTGCCGATACGGCAGAGCTCCTTCTGGAATACCGCAGTGCGTATGCCTCCTACAGGAAGACTCTTAAGCAGTATACCGATACGCGCGAGCTGATTCGACGCAATGAAAACGATGCCGAATATCTTCAGTATCAGTATAATCAGCTTGCTGAACTCGCCATACAACCCGGAGAACATGCCGTGCTCGAACAAGAGCGTGAGATTCTGGCAAATGTAAACGAGATTAAAAACGACCTCGGTGCAGCCCTCGACCCTCTTGTCAACGCGCCCGACAACGCGCTTTCGCTTATGCGGCAGGCTGTTCAGGCTCTTGAGGAGCTGTCGGCATCAATGGGTCACGGCAACGAAAACATCGACTTCCACTCACTCGCCGAGCGACTTGAATCGGCGCGTATCGAGGTGTCGGATATAACGGATTCTCTTGTCGACTACGACCTCGCCCTTGCTGCCGATCCTGCTCGTCTCGATGAGATAGAGCAGCGTCTCAGTATGCTGTATTCGCTTGAATTGAAACATCATGTTGAAGATTCAGATGGTCTTCTGGAACTGCAGCGACGACTCGGCGAGCAGCTGGAGGCGCTTGAAAACAGTGAGGATATTCTTGTACGACTTGAAAAAGCGGCAAAGAAAGCAAAAAAACATGCGATGACTCTGGCCATGCAGATTTCCGACAAACGGCATGCCGCAGCATCGGAGTTTGCCGACGTACTGCGCCGAACTGCAGCTCCATTGGGTATGCAGAATCTGCGTTGCGAGATATCTCTGACAAGAGGGAAATTGACTCCAGATGGTTTCGACCAGATTCAATTTCTCTTTGCATTCAATAAAAACCAGGCACTTATGCCCGTGGGCAATACAGCTTCGGGGGGCGAAATATCGCGTCTGATGCTTGCGATAAAGACGATTATCGCCGAGAAAATACATCTGCCTTCGATTATTTTTGACGAAGTGGATACAGGTGTATCGGGCGATATCGCCGCCCGTATGGCATCGATGATGAATACCATAAGCCGTACCATTCAAGTTATCACCATTACGCATCTGCCCGGTGTGGCGGCTGCAGGCACCACACATTTCAAAGTATTTAAAGAAGATGACGAGAATGCTACTACAACACGCATTACGCGTCTTGAGCGCCGTGAGCGCGAAGCCGAGCTTGCCTTGATGATTAGCGGCAATCCGGCCGACCCGGCAGCCCTTGCAAACGCACGGGCACTTCTCGAAAAATCTTCTGAAATTTAAAAAAGCATTATGGACAGCAATGATTATATCTTTGGCGTGCATCCTACACTCGAGGCAATCGAGGCAGGCCGTACTATCGATAAACTTTTTATAAAGAAAGACCTTCACGGCGATCTCGCGATCCGTCTTTGCCGCATGGCCCGCGAAGCCGGTATCCCTGTTCAACGTGTGCCGGTTGAACGGCTGAACAGGATTACACGTAAAAATCATCAGGGCGTCATAGCCCAGATGTCGGCCGTAGACTACTGCCGGCTGTCAGACATCGTTCCGACACTCTTTGAGGACGGCGTTTTGCCTTTTATCCTTGTGCTTGACGGTATCACCGATGTGCGTAATTTCGGTGCCATTGCCCGTACTGCCGAATGTTGCGGTGTAAATGCCATCGTTATTCCGTCGCGCGGAAGTGTGAGTGTCGGCGCCGATGCCGTGAAGACCTCGGCAGGTGCTTTGCTTCATATTCCGGTGTGTCGCGAGGAAAATCTTGCCAAAGCTGTGGAATTCCTGCAATCAAGCGGCTGTCAGATAGTTTGTTCGACAGAAAAATCGTCGCAGAACTATACGCTTTCCGATTTTACCACACCCGTTGCCCTTGTGATGGGTGCTGAGGACTCCGGTATTTCTGCGGAAATACTTGCCCGGGCCGATACAAGAGCTGCCATACCGATGTTTGGCCATATAGGTTCGCTCAACGTCGGAGTTGCCGCAGGTGTGATGATGTACGAAGTTGTGCGTCAGCGTCTGGCCGCCAATCTCGAAGTGATTTGAATCTGAATTTTAAGCCCTTATTTGATTACATCTCTGAAAATAGCATCCCAACGGGCTGCTATTTTATGTGGGAGGTATTCTTTTGAGCGCTCTACAGCTTTTTCCTGAAGTTCTCGGCGCAGTTTGTCATCATTCACTAACAGGGTGATTGCGTCGGCGATTTGTTCGGCGTTTTCCGTATCCACGATTATGCCCGCGTCTTGCTGTATTTCGCGTTGCCGGCCTTTGTGGTCGGCCGATATACATGCGCATCCCTGGCTCATGGCTTCGATAAGTACAAGGCCAAAACCTTCGTAGCGGCTTGATAGCACAAAGATTGATGCACTCTGATAGTCCTTTAGAGGTTTTGTAGTGTATCCGGTAAACTCAATAGAGTTCTCGACACCGTATCGGCGTGCGATTCCTTTAAGATAATCAAACGATTGTTCATGTCCGCCTCCCATTATTTTCAATCTCCAACCGGGATGTTGTGATTTCGCCCAAGCCTCGATAAGGAGGTCGAAGCCTTTGCAATGCCATACATCAATACGCCCGACGGCAAGCACGATCTTTTCTTTGCTATCAATAATTTCCGGAGTCGAAAGCGGCTCGAAAGCCAAAGGATTCGGCATGAGAGACAATCTTTTCAAAAATTTTGCCGCAATATCTTTGTCTGCAGTCGTGAGAACTGTCACATGACTGTAGAGACGATTAATAAGGAATTTCTTGATTTTGAGCGACAACGGCATCTTTGCCGACGCAGGTCGGTCGAATGTGTTGTGTTCGGTGTTTATCACAGGTATTCCGAGGCCACGCGATGCCAGATAGGCTTCAATGGTCGCGTTGTTGAGAACGCCGATAATAACATCGGGACGCATCTCTTTCATAAGTCTGCGAGCCTCTCGCAAGCGGCAGATGTATTTCGATACTTTATTGCCTTTATCCGGCCCGATACGTATTACACGTACATCGTCGGAGGTGACATATGTGATAGGCCTTCCGTCGTTGCGGATGATGACAGTTACATCGTGATTGAGTTTTGCGAACTCTGTCGCCCACAGCGCTACAACCTGTTCGGCACCGCCACCTGTAAGAGCGTTTACGTGAATGAAAATTTTCATAATGATTAAAAGCCACCGCCGCTATGGCGACGGTGGCTTATATTTGGCTGTGATGTGCCTCAGATGCCGTAAGCGGCAAGCTGAGAAGCGTCGAAATTGGCAATGAATTCGGCGTGTTTCTCCACTTCTGCACGAGTGTAGTTTACATACACGGTTGCAGAGTTGAGGAACGATGAGTCAACTTTGGCATCCTGCAGGAGAAGATACGACATGATGATGTATCCTGCCATTTCCACAAGGCGACGAGCCATGAAGTCGAGCAGTGCAGGGTTGTTGGCTTCTGCCACTTTGGCAACTGCGGCATTGTACTTCTCGGTGAGAGCTGCGAGAGTCTCGGCCATGGGGGCGAGTTCTGCAGGATAACCGGCCTCGGCATATGTGCTGAGGAGCGAGTTGTATGTGCCTGTGGTGACGTGACGGATAGCAGCCACAACCTGAAGTTGTGTAGTGCCTTCGTAGATAGATGTGATACGGGCATCGCGATAGATGCGCTCGCATGCGTAGTCTTTCATGAAGCCCGAACCGCCATGAATCTGGATGCAGTCGTATGCGTTTTGGTTGCAATATTCAGAGCCGAGACCTTTGGCAAGGGGAGTGAGAGCGTCGGCGAGTTTGCTATAATGCTTCATCTCGGCGCGTTCGTCGGCAGTGAGGGCCCGTTCGCGCGAGATATCGCTGTAGAGCTTGTACATGTCTACAAAACGCGAGCATTCATAAAGGAGTGAGCGGCTTGCATCGAGTTTTCCTTTCATTATAGCCAGAATTTCAGCTACGGCAGGGAATTCGATAATTGCTTTGCCGAACTGACGTCGCTCGACAGCGTACTGATAAGCTTCGCGATAAGCGAGCTCGCTGACACCTACGCTCTGGGCTGCGATACCGAGACGAGCGCCGTTCATGAGAGCCATCACATATTTAATGAGACCCATGCGACGAGAGCCGCAGAGCTCGGCTGGAGCATTCTTGTATACGAGTTCGCAAGTGGGTGAACCCTTGATACCCATTTTGTTTTCGATACGACGTACGGTAACACCGCCGTTGCGTTTGTCGTAGATGAACATCGACAGACCGCGGCCGTCTTTAGTGCCCTCTTCCGAGCGGGCGAGCACCAGGTGGATGTCACTGTCGCCGTTGGTGATAAAGCGCTTAACGCCATTGAGTACCCATGTGCCGTCTTCTTTTTGAGTGGCCTTGAGCATTACAGACTGCAGGTCGGAACCGGCATCGGGTTCTGTAAGGTCCATCGACATAGTTTCGCCCTGGCATACGCGGGGAATATATCGCTGGCATTGCTCTTCAGTGCCAAATTCATAGAGAGTTTCGGCACAGTCCTGAAGTCCCCAGAGGTTTTCAAACCCTGTATCGGCGCGGCTTACAATGTCGGCAGCCATGATATAGGGAGTGATAGGGAAGTTAAGACCGCCAAAACGGCGAGGCATTGCCATGCCCATGATACCGGCTTTGCGGCACACGTCGAGGTTCTCGACAGTGGCATCGGCGTAGTAAGCGTGGCCATTGGCGCAAGAAGCACCCTGATGGTCAACAGCTTCGGCGTTTTCGGCTATTTTATTGCCGCAAATGTCTCCGACAATTTCGAGAACTTTCTCGTAGTTGTCCATCGCGTCGTCGAAATTGGCTGGCGCATAGTCGAATTTTTCAGCTTCGGTGAAGTTGCGTTCGCGCAGCTCGACAATCTTGCGCATCAAGGGGTGATTGAGGTGATGCTTGAGACTTGGGTTGTCTGTATAGAAATTAGCCATTGCTTACTTGGAGTTTTTCTTGTAATACTTGATGAGCTTGGGTACTATCTCTTCCATGTCACCGGTAATGACATAGTCGGCGATGGTGTTGATAGGGGCGTTTTCGTCGTTGTTTATCGAAATGATAATCGACGACTCCTGCATACCGGCGATGTGCTGAATCTGGCCGGAAATACCACAAGCGATGTAGAGTTTGGGGCGGACGGTGACACCGGTCTGTCCAATCTGACGTTCATGTTCGATGTATCCGGCATCGACAGCAGCACGCGAAGCGCCTACTTCTGCACCGAGTGTGTCGGCAAGGTCGTAAAGCAGCTGGAAGTTTTCTTTGGAACCAACGCCATAACCGCCGGCAACGATAATCGAAGCATTTTTAATGTTGACTTTCGACCTTTCGATATGACGGTCGATGATTTCAACAACGAAATCGGTGTCGCTCACATAATCAGAAGCCTTGAGGTTGATTACTTCGCCTTTGTGCTCGGGGTTGTAGATTTCTTTCTTCATTACGCCTTCGCGTACGGTAGCCATCTGCGGGCGACAGTCGGGATTGACAATTGTTGCAACGATGTTGCCGCCGAAAGCGGGGCGAATCTGATAAAGCAAATCGGTATATTCCTTGCCTGACTTGGGGTCTTTGTGGTCGCCGATTTCGAGTGCCGTACAGTCGGCAGTGAGGCCACTGTGGAGACACGAGCTCACACGAGGACCGAGGTCACGGCCAATGCATGTGGCGCCCATGAGGCAAATCTGAGGCTTTATCTGACGGAAGAGGTTGATTACGATTGCAGAGTGGGGATTTGATGTATAGGGGAAAAGACGCGGGTCTTCTACCTTGTAAACTACATCTGCTCCGTAAGGGAAAATCTGGTTTTCGATACCGTCGAGCTTGTCACCGATAACGAGTGCCTCGAGTGTTACACCGAGACGGTCGGCGAGTACGCGGCCTTTTGTGAGCAGTTCGAGGCTGACATCAGCAACGTGGCCTTCGTCGTATTCGCAGTATACTATGAGGTTATTATTGTCTGCCATTGTGATAAAATTGGTAAAGGGGCATTAGCCGATGGTATGGTTGACGATGAGCTCTTTGATGAGCTCTTCAATCTGTTGGTCGTTGTTTTCGAGGCAACGGCTTTCTTTGGCGGTGAAAACTACATTTTCGATAGCTTTTACCTTTGTAGGCGAGCCTGCGAGACCAATCTGCTCAGGGTCGGCATCTACATAGGCGGCGCTCCACTCGGGGATGTTGAGCTCTGGATATGCGGCCACACGAGCGGCAGCCACTTCGCTGAGATTCTTCACTTCTGAGGTCGATGCCGCATATTTGTATTTCATTACACGCTTAGCGTTGCGCGGACGACATTCGGCAGCCGAACCGTTTACGGTCACTACACAAGGGAGGGGAGCGACAACGGTTTCAACACCGTGTTCGAGGCGGCGTCTTACAGTCACCTTGCCGTCTTTGAGGTCGACAATCTCCTCGGCATAAGTTACCTGAGGAATGCCGAGTTTTTCGGCAATCTGGGGACCTACCTGTGCGGTGTCTCCGTCAATAGCCTGACGTCCGCCAAGAATTATGTCATAGTTGCCAAATTTTTTAACGGCCTGAGCCAGCGAGTACGATGTTGCCAGGGTGTCGGCACCGCCGAGTGCACGGTCGGTGAGGACAATGCCTGCGTCTGCGCCACGATAAATGGCTTCGCGAACAACCTCGGCAGCACGAGGAAGACCCATGGTGAGCATAGTCACTTTGCTGCCGGGATGAGTTTCTTTAAGCCGAAGTGCCTGCTCGAGGGCGTTGAGGTCCTCGGGGTTGAAGATTGCAGGTAATGCGGCACGGTTGATTGTGCCGTCTTCCTTCATGGCATCTTTGCCTACGTTGCGGGTATCAGGTACCTGCTTCGCGAGCACTATGATGTTTAAACTCATAGAAAATGTATTTAACGTTATACTTTGTAATCAATAGATATGTGCAAAATTACTCAATTTTGACAGTCTGCCAAAAGATTTAAAGCTTTAGGAGTGTCTATGTGAGTTAAAATTGCTTAATGCTGTATTACTTTGCTTTTTTAATTGCTTTTTCGCACCACTTGCGGGCATTGACGAAAGCCTGCATCCATATAGAAGCTTCATCGTTGATTCGCGAGGCGGGGTAGTGAGCCCACTGCCAGGGGAAAATGGCGCGTTCGAGGTGCGGCATAATCGCAAGATGGCGTCCATTGGCCGAAGCAAGCGCGGCGATGTTGTTCACACTGCCGTTGGGATTGCCCGGATAGGCGGAGTATTCATATTTTGCGGCAATCTTCACTTTTGCCGGTTTGCGGCTTTCGGTGAAGTTGAACCGACCTTCGCCATGTGCCACCCAGATTCCTGCAGTTGTGCCTGAGAGACTGCCGAACATGACAGTGAGGTTGCGCGGAATCTTGATTGATACGAAAGTAGACTCGAATTTGCCGGAATTGTTGTGCATCATTTTCACTCGAGGTTCGCCCGATTCTGTAGTGCCGGCACCAAGCAGATCAAGCTCTATCATAAGCTGACAACCGTTGCAGACACCAAGACTCAGTGTGTCGGGACGCGCATAGAAGCGCTCGAGAGTGGCACGAGCGGTCTCGTTCCATTTGAAACCGCTTGCCCAGCCCTTTGCAGAGCCGAGTACATCGCTGTTTGAGAAACCGCCGCAGAATACTATCATGCTTATGTCGTCGAGGGTCTCACGGCCGCTCATAAGGTCGGTCATATGCACGTCTTTTACATCAAAGCCGGCAAGATGCAGAGAGTATGCCATTTCACGATCGCCATTCACACCTTTTTCACGGATAATAGCTGCTTTGACACCCGATTTAGTACGACGGCGAGGCGAAATCTTCATACTGTCGAATGTGCCTTCGAAGCCTGCGGGCATACGGAACACGAGCGGTTGCTTGTCGAAGTTTTCGAAACGGCTTTCGGCGCATTCTGGCGCTGTCTGGAGCAGGTCGAAACGGAACGACGGTTCGAACCAGCGGCGACGGGCTGCCGGAATAGATATGAGGATTGCGCGGTTGTCGGTATGTGTGATAGTGAGAACATTCTCTTTCGAGGGCGATGCCACGGGGAAGTAGCGCAGATGAGCCCTGTCGAGCATAGCTTCGGCGCGCTCCTTCATGCGGTCTGTAACCTGAATCAAGACAGCCGGGTTTTCTGCAAAAAGAATCTTCACAAGGTCGTTTTCTCCATATATGGAGAAGCCGTCGGTGTACATGTTCAGGCCTCCTTTGGTGTTGGCGAAGCACATTTCGAGAAGTGCCGTCACAAGGCCGCCTGCGCTAACGTCGTGGATTGCTTCCACAACGTCGGCATTAACCATGGCGTTGACAGTATTGAATGCTTTTGCAAAATATGCCGGATCAGTGACATCGGGAGTTACACCACCCGCTTTGCCTAGAGTCTGGAACAGAGCCGAGCCTCCCAGAGCAAGCTTGCATGAGCTAAAATCGATATAATATATTGTGGAATTAAGCGTGGGGTTGAGCACCGGGGTAGGCTTCAGCGTGCATGCACGGCGTTCTGCCGATGCAGATATGATTACTGTGCCTGGTGCCGTAACTTTTGTTCCGTCGGGGTATTTCTGGGTCATCGAAAGGCTGTCTTTACCGGTGGGTATGTTGCATCCGATGCTGCAGACAAAATCGCTGCAAGACTCTACTGCACGGTAAAGAGCGGCGTCTTCGCCCTGGTTTTTGCACGGCCACATCCAGTTTGCACTGAGAGACACTTTCGAGATGTTTCCGGCGATTCCGGCACCTACGATGTTTGTGAGTGCTTCGGCAACGGCGAGACGCGATGCGGCCTCGGGGTTGACGAGTGCTATCTGGGGAGCATGGCCGATTGATGTGGCTATGCCTGAGCGTCCGCGATAATCGAGTGCCACAGCACCGAAATCGCTCAAGGGGAGCTGAAGACGTCCGAGACACTGCTGACGGGCCACGCGGCCGGTGACGCTGCGGTCAACCTTGTTGGTTAGCCAGTCTTTGCAGGCAACGGCATCGACACTTAATACGCGGTCGATATACTCCGAGATTTTTTCCTGCTCATAGGCAGCCTCGCCAAATACGGGCTTTGTAGTGTTGTCTGTGATAACAGTCTTGGGAGGATTGCCAAGCATGTCTGTTACGGCCAAATCAATGGCAGCCTCTCCGTCTTTACGGCCGAAGTGGAGGCGTTTGTCATCGGTGGTCTCGCCTACAACATACATGGGGGCTCTCTCGCGCTGAGCGATGCGTTCAACAAGAGGTATGTCTTCGGGATTGATTACAAAGCCCATGCGTTCTTGACTCTCGTTGCCAATTATTTCCTTGTCGGAAAGTGTCGGGTCGCCAATCGGGAGTGCATTTATATTGATGTTGCCGCCGGTACTTTCAATCAGTTCCGAGAGAGCGTTCAAGTGACCGCCGGCACCATGGTCGTGAATAGATACAATGGGGTTCGACTCGCTTTCGGCGAGGGCGCGAATGAGGTTGGCGACACGCTTCTGCATCTCGGGATTGGCGCGCTGAACTGCGTTAAGCTCTATGGCGCCTGCATAGCGGCCTGTATCTACTGAAGATACTGCGCCACCACCCATGCCGATGCGGTAATTATCACCACCGGTGAGAACGACCGATTGTCCGGCAGAGGGCTCGCCTTTGATAGCCTGGTCGGCCGTAGCATAACCTACGCCACCGGCAAGCATTATCACTTTGTCATAGCCGTAAATTCGTGGGCCTTCGGCGTGCTCGAAGGTGAGGAGCGAGCCGCAAATAAGAGGCTGACCGAATTTATTGCCGAAATCAGAAGCGCCGTTTGACGCCTTGATGAGGATGTCGGCAGGTGTCTGGTAAAGCCACGGGCGAGGGCTTATTCCACTTTCCCAGTCACGGGTGTAGCCATCGAAGCGAGGATAAGATGTCATATAAACAGCAGTGCCGGCAAGGGGCAGTGACGCACGGCCACCTCCGAGACGGTCGCGTATTTCGCCGCCGCTACCTGTGGCAGCGCCGTTAAACGGCTCCACGGTAGTAGGGAAGTTGTGGGTCTCGGCTTTGAGCGAGAGAACGGTATTTATCTTGCGTTCGCTGAAATACGAGGGCTTGTCGCCGCACTCTGGTGCGAACTGATACACATCGGGCCCTTCAACAAAAGCTACATTATCTTTATATGCCGACACAAGGCCTTTGGAGTTGACCTTGCTGGTGCGCTTGATTAGCTGGAAAAGCGATGTGGGTTTCTCTTCTCCGTCGATAATGAATGTGCCGTTGAAAATTTTGTGACGGCAGTGCTCGGAGTTTACTTGTGAAAAACCGAAAACTTCGCTATCGGTGAGCAGACGGCCGAGGCGCTTCGAAAGGCCGTTGAGGTATTCCTCTTCTTCGGCACTCAAGGCAAGGCCTTCGCGCTGATTGTATTCATGAATATCGGCAATGTGCTCTTGTGGAGCCGGTTTTGCATTGATACAGAATACGTCTGCTCCGGGATTGGTATAAACTGTCTGAAGCATCGGGTCATACTTAGGCTTATCGCCTGCGGGTATGAACATTTCTATACGCGAAATGCCGCCGAGGCCCATGTTCTGAGTAATCTCAACGGCATTGGTGCTCCAGGGAGTAATCATCTCTTTGCGCGGGCCGACAAAAGAGCCGGGGAGGTGCGCACCCTCTGCCAGAGGATGTGCATTTCCAAATAGCCAGTTGAGACGTTCTATCTCTTCGGATTCGAATGAATGGTTGGTGTCTACAGCATAGACACGGCCATCGTTACTGGTAAAAAAAACGACCATTGGTGTGATATGTCTTGGTTTTCTGTCCGCAAAATTAACAAAAAAAATCCACTTGCGCCAAAGAGTTTTATTAAATTATTGGGGAATAATTACAATGTATTGACAATCAGAATGTGGCATAACGAAAAAGTAAAATTGCCGGAACAAAAAAACGCGCCCAATTATTTAGAGCCAGTTCGACAATAATTATGTAATGCGACTGAGGGGTTATGCCACTGCTTCCATAATAAGAAAGCATATCGAGTATGCGAGCATAAGTATGGCGGTTTTTCCTAAAAAAGGTGTGAGGCGTGCACCCTCGGCATGTCGCATTGAAAATGCAATCTGTATGGAGAAAACTGTATAAAGCGAGGGCACGATAGTCCACATCGGTCCTTTAGCATACCATTGGCTCAGTGTAAGAAGCGATGCGGCAATGGTATTGAATATATAAAGGGCAAGCATTGCCTTGCGTCCGAAAACTGTAGCGAGTGTGTGTTTGCCCACGGCTTTATCGTCGTCGATGTCGCGATAGTTGTTTACAATGAGGACATTGGCACCCATTAGGCCTAATGCGAGCGAACCTGCAGCTACTGCCGGCGACCACTGCAGTGCCTGGACATAATAAGTGAGATTTACGGGTATGATTCCAAAGAAAATTATCACAGCGACTTCGCCGAGGCAGTGCGTCGATAATGGCCACGGGCCGGTGCTGTAGGCCAGAGCTCCCACCCCGATGAGTATACCTGCGGCGATAAGCCACAGACCGCCCCAGCAAGTGAGCGAAAGACCAATGAGAGCCGCTGCGGCAAGAACTGCGAAAATGGCAAATTTCATCGCTCTCGGAGCAATGTCGCCTTCTGTCACACCTCGCCGTGGGCCTTCACGTCCTACGCGGTCGCGTCCGGCTTTATAGTCGTAGTACTCATTGGCAAAATTTGAAGCAATCTGACAAAGCACGGCAAATGCGAGGCAGAGCAGAACCGGTAGACATTTGAGAGTTCCAGTCGATATATTGTAGCCTATAGCCATGATCACTCCGGCTACTGATACCGGCAGAGTACGCAATCTCATAGCTTCTATCCAGCATTTTACTTTTTTCATCTTAAGAGTGTTTTAAAAAATGCGCTCCCCGTATCGAGGAACGCATTTAAAGGGGTATAAAAGATTTATTCCTGTGAAGATGTGTTGTCTGTCGCGGTTGTCTCTTCCGAAGCATTGGCCGGTTTTCGGCGACGGCGGCGACGTTTCTTTGCCGGTGATTTGCCTTCGCTAACGCTTGCTGCAGATTGCGAATCCGTTTCCGACAGACTGTCGATTTCCGTATCGTCGTCTGCATCGACGGGTAAATCTTTAGGCGATGTGGTGTCGTTAGTCGACTCCGCAGTGCTTGCCGGCAATAGTTCCCTAAATAGGTCTTCGTCGGTGTCGGCAGCAGGCACGTTTTCATCGTTTGCCTTTGTCGTTACGACCGGAAGATTTTTATTCTCGGCGCGAACGGACTGTTGTATCTCGGAGGCGGCTGTGTCAGCCGGCGCTTTAAGCAGTTTCTTTTCCTGTTTTGGCTTCTGCTCAGCTGCAGCCTGCTTCTCGGCAGGCTTGGCTTTGGGTTGAGCCTGCTTTGCCTTTGTCTGTGGCGTTGCGGCGGCAGCTGTGTCGTCGGTTTGTTTCTGAACTTGTTTTGCTGTCTGTTTTGTCTTAGACGCAGATTTGGCATCAGCATCGTCTGATACAATTTCTTCGCTTCGCTTGCGTTTGTCGGCAGTTTTCGACGCACTGGAGTGTCCTTCGTCCTTTTCGTCGCGGACGATAACTTCATTTCGGTCTTTGTCGACGATGCGATACTGCAGATATGCCATTGACTCGTCGGGCATGATTTTGAAACAACGTCCTAATTTACTCCGCCACGAGCCGTATATTGTATGGAAAAGACCTTTCTTAAGGTAAGCCTCGACAAATGGGTGCACGTACATGATGAAGTCGCGCATACCGAGATTTTTCACCATGTACTCGAGTTTGTCGAACAGGGTATCGGTGAAAAGAATCGAAGGGCCGACCTCGCCTTTGCCGCCACATGAGGGGCATTGCTCGTTGACACGAACGTCGAGAGCCGGACGCACGCGCTGACGCGTGATTTGCATAAGTCCGAATTTGCTGAGCGGCAATATATTGTGTCGTGCGCGGTCGTTTGCCATGACTTCGCGCATATGTTCGAAGAGCTCTTGCCGGTGCTCTGCTTTTGCCATGTCGATAAAGTCGACGACAATGATGCCGCCCATATCGCGCAGACGCAATTGTCGGGCAATCTCGTCGGCTGCCCTCAGATTGACTTCAAGCGCGTTTGTCTCCTGGTCGTTTCCGGCCTTGGAGCGGTTGCCTGAGTTAACATCAATTACGTGAAGCGCCTCTGTGGTCTCAATGATTATGTAAGCGCCAGATTTGAAAGACACAGTTTTGCCGAAGGACGATTTAATCTGCCTTGTTACGCTGAAATTGTCGAATATTGGCGCATCCTTCTGGTAGAGTTTTACTATATCAGACCTGTCGGGAGCAATAAGATTCACATATTTGCGCAACTGGTCGTATGTATCTGAGTCGTTTACATGAATATTTTCGAATGAAGGGCTGAAAACGTCGCGGAGAATACCCACGACACGGTTTTGTTCCTCAAAAACGAGAGCCGGCGACTGTGAGCGCTGAGCTTTTGCGCAAGCTTCTTCGAAAGCCTGTATTAGGCTCTTCAGTTCATGGTTGAGCTCTGCCACCTTTTTGCCTTCGGCAGATGTGCGGACTATAACTCCGAAATTACGGGGCTTGATGCTGTCAATCAGTTGACGCAGACGTATCTTTTCCTCCGGCGATTTGATTTTCTGCGATATGGAAATTTTGTCGGCGAAGGGAGTGAGAACCAGATAACGGCCGGTAAATGAAATCTCAGTGGTAAGGCGCGGGCCTTTGGATGAAATCGGCTCTTTGACAATCTGCACGAGCAATTCCTGACCGGGAGTAAGCGCCTCGGAAACTGAACCATGCTTGTCGATATCGGGGAGAGGTTTGAACTGCGACAGTTTGGGGAGGCGTTTGCGGTCGGCAAAAAGTTGTTTCAGAAACTCGGCGTATGTGGCAAAGTGTGCGCCGAGGTCGAGATAATGCAGGAATGCATCTTTTTCATACCCCACGTTGACGAAAGCGGCATTAAGACCCGGCATCAGTTTTTTTACCTTTGCCAGATAAATGTCGCCGACTGAATACTGAATGTTTCTTGCCTCTTTCTGAAGACTTACCAAACGTCCGTCTTCGAGTAGGGCGGCAGAAACTTCTGCAGGCTGCACGTCTACTATCAGTTCGCTTTTCATCATTAATTATGGGGATGAGATTAAGGGTTGGCGACAGACCGTGTCTACAAAAAACAAAGAACAAAACTTCAGAATCGTCGCTCGGTCGGAGAGGCGACCTGAATTTTGTTCTTGTTTATGTAAGCGTTAAATGACGGCACGGTATGTCGCGTGCGAAAAAAACATTATATTCCGAAGTGGTTCAACAGACCAATACCGACAATGACTGCCTGGCAGTCTGTTGAGACAGAGGGGCAAATCTCTGCTTACTTCTTCTTATGACGGTTTTTTCTCAGACGTTTTTTGCGCTTGTGAGTGGCCATCTTGTGGCCTTTTCTTTTCTTTCCGCTGGGCATTTGAGTTACGCTTTAGAAATTAGTAAATATGTTATTTAGTATGAGGTTGAACAAAAAATATACGTTTTCAAGTCGTGAAGACAGGATTACTGACGTTCCTTAACTTCGTTCATGAATACACGTGCAGGCTTGAAAGCGGGTATCTTGTGTTCGGGAATGACGATAGTGGTTTTCTTGGAAATGTTTCGCGCAGTTTTTTCGCAGCGAGTCTTGACGATAAAACTACCAAATCCGCGGAGGTAAACGTTTTCGCCAGAAGCTAGCGACTCCTTTACGATTTCCATGAAGTTTTCGATAGTTGCGAGTACGGCAGCTTTCTCGAGGCCGGTTGTACGAGCAATTTCGTTGACGATATCAGCTTTAGTCATTGTTATGTGATTTTTATGTTTATTTTTTAGAGAAACGTTTTCAGGGCCGTTTTTATTCCCCCAATCCGTTTTGCGGTGCAAATATCGTAATTATTTTTCATTCAAGCATAAAAGTAAAGCCCAAAATTGCAATTTTTTTGATTTTCGTAGTGCAAAACTCAAAAAAACGGCAATTTTGGGTCGCGAATTCCCTCCCGAAGCCAAAACTAAGGCATTTCTGATTTAGATTTTGTCGTGGTCTTCGTCTTCGGTTTTTACCTCTGTCGGTTCGGCTGTAGCCTCTGTAATCTCATTTTTAGCAACCCCACGCTCGTCATGCTTCTGCATAATGCGTGACTGTCTGTTTACCTGTCCGATTGCGGCTCCCTCGATGATGGTGAACGCACCGAATACGATGAACGAAATCCCCGTTATTATCATCACGGTATCGTGATTGGCATTTTCGGGTGTGTTAAGTATAATGTATATAGCAGCTCCTACGAGGGCGGCCGGAACAAGATAGAACCACGGTGAAAGCGCTATCGGACGAGAACCAAATATGAGCAGGATGAGCTGAAACAGGGCGGCAAAAAGAATGAGGACACCAAAGACGAATCCCATTATCGCCACAAAGTCGTTGCAGAAAATAATCATAGCCAGCCCCATGACTACGGCCGCGGTGCTTGCGATCCAGCCGAACGTGGTGCCAAATACACCCGAACGCACTTGTCCATTTTTGTCGCGAGAACCTAGCAAGACAGTCATATTGATTACGCCGGCAACAAGAAAAACCGCTCCGATAAGAATCACAAGGCGTCCGTTCGACAAGGATGTGCGGAAAAGTATAAGTAGAATACCAATAATCAGGTTTACAATACCTGTCAGCAAAAGATTTCGTCCTTTCATAATGATGAGAATTATTATATAAATATGTTTATGTTAGTTAACGTCGGATTGCTGTATGCATCGCAATGACAAATCCGGATACAAATATATAACAAATATGAATTACAAATAGACGTCGGGTGAAGGAAAATTCGTAACTTTGTCAATTGAATTATCTCAACAAAGATATGGAACAAAAGCCTTCGCAGCCAATTCATACCCGGGCAGCCCGAAACGGACTGTACATGAGCATGTATATAAGTGTGCTTGTAGTGGCCACTGGGTTGAGCTTGCATTATCTTGCAGCTACGCTCATTGTGTGGGTCGGAACGCTGGCCATGCCGTTTTTTCTGTACCGCATGCTTCGCCGTAGTCTTGTTGCGACTACCGGAAATCTGAGTTTTGCCGAATTGTGGGCCGAAGGCATCGCCACTTTTCTGCTGGGCTCTCTCATTCCGGCTCTTGTCGCTTATGCCGGCATACGCTTCTGTATGCCCGACTTCTTACACCAGACTTTACAGCATGCAATACAAAGTCTCGGAGAGCAGGACGCCGGAAACTCGGCCATGCTTATTGATATATTTGAGCAGCAGCTTAAAATGCCGGCTCCGTCGGCAGTCGATGTCGCTTCGCAATTAATTTCGTTCAATATAGTGATTGGCACCATTTTATCGATGCTCGTCGCTATATTTGTGAAGGTTGCAATGCCTCGCCGGAGTTTTAAACAAAAAAATCTTACTGAATAATATGGATATTTCTGTCATTGTTCCATTATATAACGAAGCAGAGTCGCTCCCCGAGCTCAACGCGTGGATTCGAAAAGTGATGGAGGACAATCACTTTAGCTATGAGGTGATATATGTCGACGATGGGTCGAACGACAATTCGTGGGACGAGATACATAAGCTTGCCGCAGAAGATACTGAGCATGTAAAGGCAGCGTCTTTTCGCCGCAATTATGGCAAATCACCGGCTCTGAACACCGGCTTCAGGCTCGCTCAAGGCGATGTCGTAATCACCATGGACGCCGACCTGCAGGACAGCCCGGACGAAATTCCAGAGCTTTACCGCATGATTAAAGAGGATGGTTATGACCTTGTGAGCGGCTATAAACAGAAACGCTACGATCCCTTGTCGAAAACGATACCGACAAAACTCTTCAATGCCACGGCCCGCAAAGTGAGCGGAATCACCAATCTGCACGATTTCAACTGCGGCCTCAAAGCATATCGTCACGAGGTAGTGAAGCATGTTGAGGTTTACGGCGACATGCACCGATATATTCCATATCTGGCCAAGCTTCAGGGCTTCAATCGTATAGGCGAAAAAGTGGTGCATCATCAGGCTCGCAAATACGGCAAAACCAAATTTGGCCTCGACCGATTTGTGAACGGATATCTCGACCTTGCCACGCTGTGGTTTACCGGAAAATTCGGTAAAAAGCCTATGCATTTCTTCGGGCTTCTCGGTTCGCTTATGTTTTTCCTCGGCTTTGTGTCTGTGATAATTGTAGGAGCGGTAAAGCTTTACAATATGCACACCGGTGCGCATTATATATTGGTAACAGATTCTCCGTATTTCTATCTGTCGCTTGTACTTATGCTTCTGGGATCACAACTTTTCCTCGCAGGATTTGTTGGAGAACTCGTAGTGCGTAATTCTCCAAAGCGCAATGAATATGAAATTAAAGAAACAATAGGTGAAAACTATCATAAAAATGAAAACTGACTTTATGACTCTGGCCCAGGAGCGATACTCCTGCCGGGCTTATTCATCGCAGATACCTGATAACGACACCCTCGAATATGTGCTCGAATGCGCACGCCTTTCGCCCTCGGCCTGCAATCGTCAGCCATGGAGGCTTATGATTGTTGGCTCTGAAGACCGTCGGGGGCGCGAGGCTGTTATATCTTCGTATTCGCGCGAATGGATTAGTTCTGCTCCGTTATATGTTATCGTGCTCGGAAACCCTGCTGAAGGTTGGGTGCGTGCAGACGACAACCATAGTCATATCGATGTGGACTGCGCCATTATCACTGAGCATATATGTCTGGCCGCAGCCGAACAAGGCCTGGGCACCTGCTGGGTATGTAATTTCGACCCGGCAAAGCTACGTGCCGGCCTTGGTTTGTCCGACGACTTCGTGCCAGTGGCAATAGTGCCTGTCGGTTATCCTGCCGAGGGTTCTGCCATACCGGAAAAGAAGCGCAAATCACTCGATGAAATATTAATAAAAAGGTGAGAATCGGTTTTTTTGTCATAGTTGTATTGGTTCTGCTTGCTGCAATATCTTCCTGCAACACTTCGGGATGTCTTGACAACCAGAGCTCCATTCCTCTTGCAGGTTTTTATGCCTCGGGCACCGATAAAGGCATCAATATCGGTTCGGTGATGCAGATTCACGGTGTAGGGGCGCCCGGCGACAGTCTCTTATCTCCGAGCACTTCATCGGCTTCAAACATATATCTCCCCATGCGCAATGCTTATCCGTCGGTAAGCTGGTGTCTGCATTATATCCAGGAGAATATATCCGATTTGGCGTTTAATGACACGGTGACATTCGATTACACCTCACATCCCTATTTTGCATCGCAGGAGTGTGGGGCAATGTATATATATAAAATCAAAAGAGTGGAGTATACAAGGCATCTTATCGATTCTGTCGTTGTCGTTGATTCGACAATCACAAATACCGACATAGAGCGCCTTCGGTTTTATTTCCGCACAGGCGCGACAGACGAAAACACTTCCGAAGAATGAAAGCACGAATTGCCGTAATAGGAATTATAGCCTTGTGTGCTGCCTCTGTAGTGTTCGGTCAGACACCGCGCCGCAGAGCCACTCCGGTAAATACGGCAGCCACCACCACGCAGGCCGTGAATGAAACGGCTGGCGACACATCACGAATCAATGCCAAGCGACGTGCCGGCTCAATCAGCTATCTTGATGATAAAGGCCGCACAATATTTGTAGACACAATTACGGGCGAGGAGTGGACAGACTCGACAGTAATCAGTCAGGTCCCCAAAATGGAATATCCGCTTCTGCATGCACTTACGGTTGGCGTGAATGTGTGGGACCCGATTATGCGTGCTTTCGGCCAGAAATTCGGCATTGCCGACGCTTGGGTCGAGCTGTCGTTGCACAACCGCTACAAACCGATTGTGGAACTCGGACTCGGAACGGCCGCCAACACTCCGTCGGGAATGAATTTCACATATAAATCTCCGATGAGTGTATACTTCAGGCTCGGAGCCAATTACAACTTCCTGTATAATTCCAATCCAGACTACTCGGTATATGCCGGTCTGCGTTATGGCTTCGCATCGTTTAAATATCACATTGAAAATGTAGATGTAAACGACAGCTACTGGGGCGAGAGTTCGGAGTTTAGCATGCCTGTGCAGAGCGCCACTGCCGGATGGCTCGAAGTCGTTTTTGGTCTGAGAGTAAAAATATGGGGGCCTGTTTCAGCCGGCTGGGCCGTTAAATATCATTCAATACTTCACGAGAGTGGTTCGTCATATGGCAAGCCATGGTACATACCTGGTTATGGCTCGCGCAACGGAGCCCTTACCGGCAGTTTCTCGATTAGCTATACATTCGGGCTCGAACGTCTGAACAAGAAAAAAGCCAATGGTGTTATAACAGAAACGTCAGGCGCTCCGACAGAACAAAATACTGTTTCCAGCTTGCCTGCAGACACTGAAAAAACTCCATCTGAATGAAAAAAATAGTTATCATTGGCGCATCTTCAGGCATCGGCATGCGTGTTGCGACTGACTTTGCTCGTCTAGGCTGGCGCGTAGGCATTGCCGCACGCCGTGAAGAACCCCTCAAGGCTCTAAAGGAAAAATATCCCGACCGAGTTGAGTATCTGACAATCGACGTTACCACACAGGATGCTGTTGAACGCTTCTATAAATTAATAGAACTTATCGACGGTATGGACTATCTGCTCTATGCTGCCGGATGCGGTTGGAGAAACCCCGAACTTGATGCGGCCGTTGATGAGCAGACTGTGCTCGTGAATGTATATGGCTTCACTCGTATAATTAACGCCGCGTACAAATATTACAAACAGACAGCCAATCTCCATCGCGGACATATTGCTGCAATCACTTCGGTAGGAGGTGTAAAGGGAATCGGCATATCTGCCACTTACTCGGCGTCGAAGCGATATCAATGGACATATTTACAGGCAATCGACCAACTGGCCCACCAGCAGCATGTGAATATAGCGGTCACAGATATCCGACCGGGATTTGTTGACACGCCACTCCTGAATGGTCGCAGATACCCTATGGAAATGAGTGTCGAATACGTTGTTCCGCGTCTCGAAAAGGCTCTTTTACGTGGCAGCCGCGTGTCGGTGATAGATTCCCGCTGGGCTGTTGTTACAGCTCTCTGGCGTATGATACCTGATGCTCTGTGGCGTCGTATAGAGCTGACGGATTATTAAGCATCGACTTAATCGGAATATAATTTCCGCATAAATATAAGACAAGCACTATCTTCATGCCGCAAAAAATTACTATTTTTGCGGCATGAATAGTGTTAGTAATTATAAAATATGAAGATACTTTTTTATCGAATATATCAGTTTTGCATAGCGATGCCTTTGCTGTTGGCAGCCACAATTCTTGCGGCACTTACTACGATAGTGGGCAGTATGCTTGGCATGAGCCGCAGTTTCGGTTATTGGCCGGGGCATTACTGGGCCAGAATTTTTTGTGTTCTTAATTTCGTGCGAGTAAAAGTAAGCGGACGCGAGAATTTCGATAAAAACACATCTTACGTTTTTGTGGCCAATCACCAGGGCGCATTCGATATTTTCTCAATTTACGGATACCTGGGGCATAATTTCAGGTGGATGATGAAAAAAAGTCTCGAAAAAATACCTCTGGTGGGTTATAGTTGCCGTGTGTCGGGTCATATATATGTCGATAATTCCACGCCTTCTGCTACCCGTCTGACAATGGAAACGGCAGAGAAACGGCTGGCGGGCGGACTGTCGGTAGTTGTCTTTCCCGAGGGTTCGCGCAGCCGCGATGGCCGCATACATGCTTTCCGTCGCGGAGCCTTTCAGCTCGCAATGGAATTCAATCTGCCCGTTATTCCCGTAACTATCGATGGAGCTTATCGTGTAATGCCTCGTGGCACTGTTCTGCCTCGGTTCGGAACAATTCACCTGACGGTTCACAAACCCATATACGCTCCAGAAGGAGGACGGCATGAATTGTCGCATCTTATGGAGCGTTCGTTCGAAGCTGTCGCTTCTGCGCTCCCACAATAAGAACTTGTAATTAGGTTTGGACAGGTCGATGTTCTATGTTGCATTGGCGACGAAACGTTACGGCATATAAACAACAAATCATACTAATCAAGAGCCTCGGAAGTAATGCCGAGGTTTTCATTTTGAGCCGAGGCACATACTCCGTACGCTGCAAAACGGACACGCTAAAGGCTGTGCTGTAGATTGTTAGTCGTTACAACACAGCCCTTGTCGGTAAGTATTTCAGATGCGGTCGGCGCAAGCCTTTACGGCAGCAGCCGTAAGCAGTTCGGAGAGGCTCGGATGAGCGCTGATTGTTGCGTTTGCGAGCCTTTCGACCGTATAGCCGGCATCGATGGCAATTGTCGCCTCGGCCACAAGATCGCCGGCATGAGAGCCAACAGCCTGACAGCCGACAATCACACCGTCGCACTGCTGGTATACGAGTTTGAGCAACCCGGCATCTTCTCCGGAAGCAAGCGCCTTAGAGTTTGCTGAATAAGGAACTTTTGCGGCACATAGGCCATCGGAGGAATTAACGCTGAGCCCGACAGACGCACATTCGGGAATTGTGAAAACAATCGACGGAACCACACCATGGTCGGTCGAGACATGCATCACTTTGCGCGCCTGAGCCGAAGCAGCGTGTGCAAGCATGCAGCGGCCGTTGACATCGCCGATTGCATATATTCCGGGGGCCGACGTGCGGAAACTGTCGTCTGTCTCGATAAAGCCCTTGGGCGATACGGCAACTCCTGCATCGTAGAGACCGTCAGGCAACACGGCGCGTCGGCCCGTGGCGCAGAGCACACAGTCGGCAGGCATGACGGCCGGTCCTTTTTTTGTCTCATAACAAACGGTGAGCTTGCCGTCTTCCTTCGCTACACTTTTTACTTGCGCTCCCAATACAAATTTTATATTTCGTTTGGCAAGATATGTGCGTAGCCGCTTTGCTATTTCGGTATCGAGTCCCGGTAGAATCTCGGGCATATATTCGATAATCGTAACGGCACAGCCATAGGCATTGGCAACCGATGCAAATTCCAGTCCGATGACGCCGCCACCGATTATGACCAGACTCGAGGGGAGCTCGCGGAGCTGAAGAAATTCGTCGCTGTCGATAGTGTATTCCACTCCATCGACCGGCAGAGCACGAGGAGCTGAACCGGTTGCAATTATTATTTCGTCGCCCTTGAAAATCTCATCTCCGGCCACCACCGTGTTGTCGCGACCGAGACGTGCCACAGCCCTGACGATGTCAACACCGGCAAGATAAGCCTCCACGTCATTGCGGAGCGTATCTGCCACCGATGCCGCACGGGCAGCTGCCACAGAGTAGTCTGCATGGATTTCGCCGGAGATGCCGAAGTCGCTGTAAGCTGACGCATGGCATATTATTTCAGCTCCGGCACAAAGGCACTTGGTAGGAACACATCCCTTATTCAGACATGTTCCGCCAAGTTTGTCGCGTTCAATCAAAGCCACTGTCCGTCCGCGAGCTGATGCTAAGGCAGCAGCCTCATAGCCGCCGGGGCCACCGCCGATGACAATCAGATTATAATGCTTCATGATGAAGGTCTTCATATTTTACAATCGGATTCAACGCAGCCTCGTCTTCATCGGGATGAGAGATGGGAGTTGTGTAAGGCGCATTCTTCACTTTCTCAGGAGAATAGACTACAGCGTTCGCTATTTCGCGCATCACTTCGATAAATCTGTCGAGAGTCTCGATATTTTCGGTCTCGGTAGGTTCTATCATCAGCGACTCGTGGAATAGCAAGGGGAAATAGATTGTGGGGGCATGGAAACCGTAGTCAAGCAATGCCTTGGCTATGTTTAGCGTTGTGACACCTGTACTTTTGTCTATAAGACCATCGAACACGAATTCGTGTTTGCACGGACCCGGTATCGGCAGACGATAGAGGTCTTTGAGCGAATTCATTATATAGTTGGCGTTGAGAGTCGACAAGGGGCCAACTTTCGCAATGCCGTCGGCACCGAGGCTGAGTATATATGCCAATGCTTTGATATACACAGTAAAGTTGCCGAGCCATGAGCTGACGCGACCAAAGGCATCTTCTCCAAACTCGATAGCGAGACTTCCATCGTCATGCTCGGTTACGCGCGGATTAGGAAGGAACTCCTCCAGACCTTTGCGAACGCCCACGGGACCCGCGCCGGGACCGCCACCTCCATGAGGAGTGGAAAATGTCTTGTGAAGGTTGATATGCATCACGTCGAAACCCATATCGCCCGGTCGTGCAATGCCGAGCATAGGGTTAAGATTGGCTCCGTCGTAATACATCAGAGCTCCGACGGCATGAACAGCTTCGGCTATCTGAGGTATATTATATTCGAACATGCCTGCTGTGTTGGGATTTGTCATCATCATCGCGGCGACAGTCTCATCGAGTTTTGACTGTAAATCGTCCATGTCGACCGTTCCGTCGGGACGGCTTTTAACTTCTACGATTTCAAATCCTGCCATAGCAGCGCTGGCCGGGTTGGTGCCGTGAGCCGAATCGGGGACTAACACTTTACGCCGAGCTTCGTCGGCTCGGGAGATGTGATAGGCACGAACCACACGCAGGCCAACATACTCACCATGTGCTCCGGCAAACGGATTGAGTGTAAACTCCGACATACCTCCGATTTCTGAGAGATATTTCTCAAGAGAGCGGTAAATGCGGAGAGCTCCTTGTACTGACAATGCCGGCTGCGCCGGATGAAGATTTGCAACTCCCGAACGGCTCACCATGGCTTCGTTGACTTTAGGGTTGTATTTCATCGTGCACGACCCCAGGGGATAGAAGCCTGTGTCAACACCGAAGTTGTTGTTGCTCGAATTGGTGTAATGCCGAACTACGGTCGGTTCGTCGACTTCCGGCAATTCAGGCGCATTGCTGCGCAACAGTACCGGAGGAAGACAGATTTCACCTTTGCCGTAATCGGGGAGTGCATAGCCTTTGCGGCCTTTATGGGTATGCTCGAAAATGAGCGGCGAATACAGATTCTTGTTCATGGCTTACATTCCTTTGATAATAGATACGTATCGGTCGATATCATCGGGGGAGCACATCTCGGTGACTGCAACGATAATTTCGTTATCGCTTAGCGCAATACCTCCGAGTATTCCTTTCGCTTCGAGAGCTCCGAGGACGGTGCGGGAGGTAAGCGGCTCTATGGTCTCGATGCGGAATTCGTTGAGGAACGGCTTATCAGGATTTACAAGTCTTACCTTGCCGGTATCGATAAGAGCCTGCGCGAGGGCGTGAGCGCCGTTGTAGCCTATTTCATTCACTTTTCGCAATCCTTCGGCTCCCATAAGCGACAGATATATTGATGCATGCAGTGTCATGATGCCTTGATTAGAACAAATATTCGAGGTAGCCTTCTGGCGACGGATATGCTGCTCGCGAGCCTGGAGGGTGAGAACAAAAGAACGCTGCCCGGTAGAATCTGTAGTAGCGCCTACAATACGACCGGGGAGTTTACGCATGTGCGCCTTGCGGCAACACAGATATCCGAGACCAGGACCGCCGTAGTTGAGTGGCATGCCCAGCGACTGAGCTTCGCCACAAGCAATGTCGGCACCCCATTCGCCTGGCGAACGGAGTACACCAAGGGCCGATGCATGGCAATTCATTATAAGCAGTGATTTGTGCCCGTGACAGAGCTCGGCGTATCCACTATAGTCTTCGACAATGCCGAAGTAGTTGGGTGACGCGATTATGACAGCGGCTACATCACCGGCTCCAAGCATTTGTTCTAATTCGTCTTTAGACGTAATTCCGTCGTGCTCGGGAATTACTTCGAGTGTGATTCCGAGAGACGAAGCATATGTTGAGCATACCTGAGCCACCGCAGGAGCTACAGTGGCAGAGATGAGCACGCGACGTTTTCTCTTTGATGCATTCACAGCCATTATCATGGCTTCGGCAGTGGCAGTACTTCCGTCGTACATCGAGGCGTTGCTCACATCCATTCCTGTCAGCTGGCACATCATGCTCTGATATTCGAAGATATACTGGAGGGTACCCTGAGAAATTTCGGGCTGATAAGGAGTGTATGCTGTATAAAATTCCGAACGGCTAAGTAGAGCCGGAATTACGGCAGGCGTGTAATGATGATAGAATCCGCCTCCGGCGAAACATGTCATCTCGCGGTTTTGTGCGGCTATTCCGGCAAAGAAACGGTCGAGTTCCGGTTCGCTCATAGCGTTGGGCAGCGCATAGGGCTTTTTAAGCCGTAACGATTGCGTCACATCGCTGTAGAGGTCTTCGAAGTCCTTTGCTCCGCATCTGTCGAGCATTGCGCGTATGTCGCTGTCGGTATGTGGCAAATAACGATGGAAGGCCATATCTTAGTGTTCTTTTTCGCAGAATTCGGCGTATGCTGCTGGGTCCATAAGATTGTCGACTTCTGCAAAGTCGTTGATTTTGACTTTTACAATCCATGCTTCGAGCGGATTGTTATTGATGAGTTTGGGATTGTCGACGAGTTCTTCGTTGATTTCCACGACCTCACCGGATACTGGCGAATAGAGGTCGGATGCAGCCTTGCGGCTCTCTACGGCGCCGAATTCTTCGTTGGCAGTAAGCTCGTCGCCTTCTTCGGGCATATCTACATAGGTAACGGCTCCAAGCTGCTTTGCAGCGTATTCTGAAATACCGACGTAGCCGAATTCGCCGTCAATTTTTACATACTCGTGAGTGGGTAGATAATAGATTTTTTCCATGGTCATTTTTATTTTTTGTAGTTAGGTGTGTAGAATCTTTTTTTAACAACGGTTGCCGGAGCTGTCTTGCGACGAATTTTCACCTGAAGTCTCGAGCCGATGGTTCCGTAACGGGCGTCGACAAGTGCCATGGCTATGTTTTTGCCGACAGAGATGGAATTGTAACCCGTAGTGATATGTCCTACTACGGCTCCTTCGAGGTCGAGTACCTCAAAACCGTGGCGAGCGGTGGCTCCGCCTTCTATTTCGAGGCCGATGAGTTTGCGTTTGGGGCCTTCGATTTTTTCTTTAGCTAAGACGTCGGAACCGATGAAACCTTCTGGTTTGTCGAGTTTTACAAACATTCCGAGGCCGGCCTCAATCGGCGTGATGTTGTCGGCAAGTTCGTCACCATAAAGGGGGAGGCCGGCCTCAAAGCGGAGAGTATCGCGACAGCCGAGTCCACAGGGCTGTACGCCTGCAGCTACCAGTGCATCCCACATGTCTACAATTCGTCCGGGAGCGGCATAGATTTCGAATCCGTCTTCTCCCGTATATCCAGTGCGGCTTATTATCTCGCCGTCGGGTAGGTTTTTGAATGTATAGAACGAGAGGCTGGAGCCATCTATGCCGAGAACAGCCTTAAGCGTTTTTTCGGCGTCGGGACCCTGGAGTGCGAGTTGTCCGTAGTCAACGCACCGGTCGGCTATTTTTACGTCATAGTCGAGGGCATGGGTCGCAATCCACTTTATGTCCTTGTCAATATTGGCTGCATTTATTACGAGCAGATATTTGTCGCTGTTGTAACGATAGACGAGAAGGTCGTCTACGACTCCTCCTTGTTCGTTGGTCATCATGCCATAGAGGCATTGGCCGTTGTGCATTTTCGATACGTCGCCGGTAAAAATATGGTTGACATATTGTGTCGCTTCAGGGCCGGTGACTTCTACTTCGCCCATATGTGATACGTCAAAGAGGCCCACGGAGTTGCGCACGGCACAGTGCTCGATATCGAGACCGGCATACTCGATAGGCATGTCATAACCGGCGAACGGCGCCATAAGTGCATCTAATGTCTTGTGCCGGTCGTGCAGACATGTGGTTTTGATTTCGTTTTCCATAATAGTAATAAGGTGTATTTTGATATTGTATGAAGTTTTGTCTAATTGTTGTGACACATGGCTAAATTAACAAAGAGAGAAGCGTCTCTCTGTCGAGCCCCCGGATTATTTTCTCTGGCATAATAGCTGCAATGGCTCCCACAAGTGCCTCGTGCTTGTATTCTATACGCCTTACAGCTGCGATAAGTTTGAGTTCGACGTCGTCAATCGCAAAAAAATCGCCGGTGATTCGTAAATCGTCTATTTCGTTTCGGGAATTGAGTGTTATGAGAATTTCAAATTCTCCGGCACCGTCGACACGTGCATGTCGGCGTATTTCGTGACTTCCCGGCGCTTTCTCATGCGATTTTTGTATGCCAAAAGAAAACGACGGCTGATAATATGTCTGTTCTATCGCAGATATCTCAGCGATATTTTTTACCGAGAGAACTATATCGGAGCCGTCGGTTAGGTAGTCGACGGCGTAGCGGCCAAATTCCTCAACCGACATTTTCAGGCCCTCGTTCTTAAGACTGGTGATATGCGACGGAACCGACTGTACGGCTTTTGATTCGAGTTTGGAGCGCGAAGGCGTTATAGCGCGAGCCATACGTTCGGCATCGAAATCACATAGCATTGTGCCGTGCACAATCGAACGCCCGCGCATGTGATAAAAAGCATTTCCGGCTACTTTGCGGTCGCCAATGAATATGTCGTTGCGGCCTGTGGCTGTAGCCTCGAAGCCAAGCGAACACAGCATTTCTGCTACCATTGAAGTATAGCGCTCGAAAGTGGCCGATACTGCCTCGTCTGGAGTAATATAGGAGAACATCCAGTTGTTCATGTCAGCATAAACACAACCGCCACCGCTGCGTCGTCGCACCACATCAATGCCGTTGCTATGGCAATAGGGGAGGTCTACTTCTTTTTCTATGTCTTGATTACGTCCGCAAATCACGGTAGGATTGACTCTCCAGGCAAAGAAATATTCGTCGGGAGGCAGATACCGCGCTATCCATTCTTCCATAGCAAGATAAAATGGAAGAGGATGTTGCTCGCAGCCGGGGAGGACGGGATGTTTCATTCATGATAAGTATTAGTGCCCAAAAGTAAGAAAAAAATACCTTCTTGCAAATTTTAGTTTTTGATATTTTAAAAAATTTAGTACTTGTCTTAAAAGTAAACTACTGAAATTAAGAGGTTAAATATGTGAAATTTGAAACTTTTGGCTTTTTGAGATTGTTGTTTTTTTAAAAAGACGTATAACTGTACACAAATTTTGAATTTTGAAACAATTGATGTTCGAAGAATTCCATGATGACGTAAATCTAAACAAGATTTTCTATATCGAAATTTGGATTTTTAAATTTTACATATCTAAACATCGATTCTACTGTATGAATGTAAACCGATTTGGTAGGGTAGAGTGGTCGTTTAATTTAGACTTCTAATTCACATTTGCAAAACAAAACATTGTAATATATCTGTATCAAAAGGCAAACACACGCCTAATTTTCACATTTACATATTTTAGTACAGTATAGAATATGCATAATCTCAGTATTTTATAAAATCTATTTCAAGATACGCTTCAAATATTGCGGTATGGTAAGATGATAGAGGCGTAATCTCAAGTTTATTTTGTTAATAACCACATTGGCAAGCTGTTGTGGTAATTTATTTTGAGAATAACTATAAGTCTGTTTGAAAATCCTGATATGGTTTGCATTTGTGTTATTTGCAAAACGCAACTATGATAAGTGCATTGATTTGGAAACGCAAACATATTTGTAAATTGATATTGAAATTTAAATTTGGAAATACAAATTATTATTTTTACATTTGCAACGTAGTTTAACTCTAATATTTTATGGAATCATCTGCCGAAACACCCATAATTCAGCGTCTGAATGAATTCATTCGTTATACAGGACTCTCAAGCACTCAGTTTGCCGATAAAGCTGGCATTCCTCGTCCTACTTTGTCGCAGATGGTTCATGGTCGCAATAAGTCGGTAAACAATCAGATGTTGGCAAAGTTGAATGAGAATTTCCCTGAATTAAACATTCTATGGTTCCTTTTCGGACAGGGTACAATGCTTCTTGACAACCGAAGCCCGCTTGCCGGCAGTGAAACTTCTGGTTCGGAAGTTCACGAAGTAGTAGATAATGAGTTTGTTAACGCTCTGGAGCAATCTGTATCTGCGTCGAGCAACGAAGCATCAGAGGCCAATAAAATGTCAGCGGAGGAGGAATTTGTGGAGAACGGAGGTCGGTGGGACGCCTCAGTGCTTTGCACGCCTCCAGCTTCAGTTAGTGGCAACGAGGCTAAGAAAATCAAGTCGATAATAGTATTCTATTCAGATAACAGTTTTGAGACTTTCATGCCATGCTGAGTGAGCTGTGAGGCTCTGTATTGAGAGTGTTCAACATTCTTTGCTGAATGGCCATTATCTACACTGTATGATGTAACACGCTATGTGCGCACCTCGATTTTAAACGCTTAGTACAAAAAGGTGCAATTGCAGTATTGTAGATTGAGTGCTGGAAGAAGAGTTGATGTTGGCGTTGTATTGACGGATTGGAAAAGTTGGATAAGCTGAGAAGCAATTAGCGCATTGTGTAGTTTTTCCACATCCCCAACTGAATAGTACCAATTCAAAACTGTGGAAAACTGTGGAGTAGTTTAGGAATATCCTCTTATTTTAAAGTCGATTTAACATAATCACGATTATGTAACCAAGGTCGAACGCTTATCAAAGATCCAATTCTCCATAAAGATATGCTCCGGTACAGCCTTCTTATTGTCAATTTTCACGCCGGAGAGAAAAATCACTCATCATTCGCGATACCATCGTCATAAAACCATAACCGCCAAACGAAAGAAACGCTGCAACTTTGTTTTTAAGTCTTACTTGCTGATTGCGCAATATTTCAATTCGGAAATCGCAAATCTCCTCAAAGCAATCTCTTGCAACACAACTCTCCCCGGCAGCTCTTGCCAGATTAAACATGTTGCATACTGCACTGAATCGTCTCGAACGCGCCGCCTGAATAAGCCCCGGATAATGTGAAGAAATGAATTGCAGCACCTTTTCCGTAGCCCATAACATATCCTTTCTCCTGGGTGTATATGTGTTGATAAAGCTATTGGGATTTGGTCTGTAATAATATAATTCGCAGGAAGTTACAGCAATACGCCCGGTTCGGGAGAATATTCTCGGAAAGAATTCAAGGTCTTCATACCATTTTCCTTCGACAAAGAGTTCGTTTTCAAATAGTTGTATGCGATATAATTTGCCACAGGCCGATGAGTTATGGCCTTTCTTTTGATATAAGGTAGCTTCGATTGCGTCCTCTGCCGACAGCACGGTCTCGTCACCACTATGCTTAAGGCTGTCGCCATGATTTTTACAAGAGCTTGATAATTGGGCCTCTATAATGCCACAATTGGGATTGCGCCGTGCTATGTCGAGCAATTTCTCAAGAGCCCCTGGCATCAAGCGGTCATCGGAGTCTACAAAGCTGATATACTTGCCCGTAGCCGCTTTAATACCTTTGTTTCGAGCGGCAGACAGACCCTCTTGCCGGCTTTCGATGAGAACCGCCCTACCCTCTGCTGCCCATTTGCGGCAGATTATCTCCGACCCGTCGTCAGCGCCATCGTTTACTATTATAAGCTCGCTCTCAACGTTTTGGTCTGCAATACTTTGTAGGCAATCTTCGAGATATTCTACAGTGTTGTATACTGGAACTATCACTGAAATCATAAATCGATGACAATCGGATTTGACGGTGCGGATTCGTTGTTGACACGCGACACCGCGGTAATCACATAAACTCCGGGCACAGTGGCTTTATATTCAGTATCAGTAATTATGTCGACCAACGCTCCGGGCGTCTTTAAATCTATTTCTGAGCGTGACTCAAAGCGGTATATGGCATACTTCACGACATCATCGGCCGAACCGGCTGACAATGTGCGTTCCCACTTGAATTCATGTGAGTTTATTGGACGTAATCCTTTGATTGCCTCCGGTGTCTTGTCGGAAATCCAGGGGTATGAGGGAACGAGAGCCGGAGTCGACTGCCACATATGCGAAAGCGAATCGGCTACGCCTCCGATATTCGAACACACCGAATATCCAGGCCACCAGCACATACCCTGTATATTCTCTGCTCTACGGGCCATAACGACTTTTGTGGCCAACTGTGTCGGATTACCGTTCTTGTCGGATGTATTCATCGTACGTGCCACATCCTGACCTATATAAAGATGTCGATTGCTAACGTTTCTGTTCCACCAGTCAATCAAAACGCGGTAGGATGCCGACTTATGGTCGAGTTCCCAATAAAGCTGAGGCATAAGATAGTCGACCCAACCTTTACCCTCCCAAAGCAGAACATCGGCATATAGCGAATCATAGTTCTCAAGTCCGTTAGTGTCGCTGCCCTTTGGGTCGCTCTTTTTATTGCGGTAGATGCCGAAAGGACTCACACCGAAACGCACCCAGGGTTTGACTGCGGAAATACGTTCGTGGACCTCCTTAATCAGTAAATCTACATTACGACGACGCCAGTCTGCCCGTTTCATACCTTTGCCGTATTTAGCGTACGACTTGGCGTCGGGGAACTCCTTACCTTTTACCGGATACGGATAGAAATAATCATCGAAGTGGATGCCGTCAACGTCGTAGCGGCGAATGATATCCTCCACTATTTGCCCGATGAACTCGCGGTTTTCCGGCAAACCGGGGTCGAAATACAACTTGCCGTCGTATCTCAGAAATCTTTCAGGATGCTTGTGGTAGATATGTTTTTTGGGCAGCGCCGCAATCTGTTTTGTATTCGATGTCACCCTATAGGGGTTTAGCCATGCATGGAGTTCCATGCCTCGCTTATGGCACTGCTCAACCATAAATTCGAGCGGGTCCCAGAATGGTACGGGAGCTTTGCCTCCGTCGGTAAGATAGCAGCTCCACGGCTCCATTTTACTGTCGTAAAACGCATCGGCCTGTGGGCGTACTTGAAAGAATACGGCGTTGATACCTGCAAGATGCAGGCTGTCGAGTTGCTGCTCGAGTACGCGTTTGTTTGCTTCTGTACCGCGGCTCTTATATTGTGTTTGCCAAACAGTATGAAGCCACGCACCGCGAAATTCTCTCAGGGGATTTGTTTGTGCGTAGATACTCGTCAGCGACGTAGACAGCAGCAAAGAGGCAAGGATTCGTCGTATTTTCATCGTGTCAGGTTTAATCCAAAGGCGAAATTACTAAAAACAGATGAAATGACAAAGCCTCCGGGCCTGTTCAGTCAGGTCGGAGGCTTGAGATATGTGGTTAACGGGATTATTCTGCAGGAGTTTCTTCTGCTGCGACAGCGGCACCGGATGCGTTGTTGAGTGTATCAACCATTGCACGGAATTCGTCAAGCGAAACTGTCTTCTCATCAAGCTTCACTGTGTTGTGTACAGCCTGGAAGAGTTTGTTGTTGAAAGCGAGGTTGATGAGGCGACGACGCTGGTTTTCGTCTTTGAGCATGTTTTCAACGAAGTAGTCGAGCATCTGGTCGGCCATATGAGCCATACCATACTGCTGGAGCTGCTGCATGCCAACCTGACGGGCAGCAGCCTTGACATCGTCTTCTTCTACCTTCACGCCGAGTTTTTCAGCAACTTTATTCTCGATGATTTCCCACTTGATGCCAGGGATATTGCGCTCGACGATGCCGTCGATATCTTCCTCTTTGATTTCGCTGTTTGTGCGGAGCATAAACTTGCGAAGGAATTCAAGAGGCAGAGCCATACCGGCTCCGTAAGTCTCCATAAGGTAGTCCTCGGCATTGCGTGTGAAGAGCTGTACGCTGTTAGGCTGGAGAGCCTGTGCGATGATGTCGGCAACGGCTTTGCGATAATCTTCTTCGTTCTTCACATTGCCTTCGCCGAATACTTTGTTGTAGTATTCTTCACCAAGTTCGGCAGGTTTGTTGACAACATATTCGGCAATATTGAATTCGAAGTTGCTGCGAGCCTCTTCTACGCGGTCGCGGTCGATGTGAAGCATCGATGCGACTTCTGCCTCGTTGCCGTCGCAAGTGTCGAAAGGATTGAAAACAACCTTGTCACCTACCTTTGTGCCTTCGAATTTCTTAGCTTCGGTTTCCGACTTGAACAAGAAGGGAGCTACGATGCCATCGTTTACCTGGATGCCGTCTTCCTTAACCGAACCGTCTTCGTTAAGCTGCATGATAGAGCCCTTTACCAGCGCACGCTCGGCATACTCCTCTGCTTTCTCTTGAGTGCCGGCCTGGGCACGCATAGCCTTGTCCTGCTCTTCAATCATCTGGTCGGTGACTTCGATGTTGTAGAACGGAAGGGTGGCATTCTCAAGTTCAATATTGATTTCGGGGGCGAAACCGATCTCGTAGCGGAATTCATAATCGGCCTTCTTAAGGTCAATAGCCTCATCGGTGGCGGGAATGGGCTGGCCAAGAATATCGAGATTGTTGTCTTTCACATATTTGAGGCAGGCGTCTGCTGCTACCTCATTGAGTACATGAGCCTTTACTTCCGTGCCGAAACGCTTGCGGAGCTGTGCCAAATCAATATGGCCTTTGCGGAAGCCGGGAATCTGGCGGTTCTTGCCGATTTCCTTGAGCTCATTCTTTACGCGGTCGGCGTAATCAGCCTCCTGGATTTTTACGACGACAAAGCCTTCGAGGTCTTTCGTCTTTTCGAGTGTTACGTCCATTATGGTGCTTTATTCTATGATGTGTTAGTATCTGTTTTAAGGTGCTTCGACTCACGTCTCCGCTACCGAAGTGCAAAATTAGTCAATAATTTCTTATTAATCAACTTTCGCGGCAATTTTGTGCCAAAACTCTTGTAAGCGCTGCTGCGACCGTGGGCTTGTTCGTTAAACAAATGTTGCAGTTCCGGATAAGCGAAACTGCAACATTTGAAGTAAAATCATTAGGGATGAGGTTTATACCGCACCGCCCTGCATCGTTCGTAATAATCTATGAAGGCACGGTTCACCATGCGTGTTCCGCCCGGCGTGGGATAATTGCCGGAAAAATACCAGTCGCCAGGACACGACGGCACGGCATCGTGCAGGCCGTCGATAGACTGGAAGAGCAGTTTCACACGCGCATTTATTTCGGACGGTGTAAGCATCTCTGCCATCTGGTTGGCAATCTCAATATCGGTAAATTCGTCGTAAAGCTGTTTTACCACATTTTCCTGTTCGGCCGCTGGTCGTGTGGAATTTAACAGTGCGGCATGATAGGCATCGTCGATAACCTTACTCCGGCCTTGTTTATCTAGCAGTGAAATCATTGACCTGAAAGCAGCCAGTTCTTCAAGATGCGGCATATCTATGCCGTAATAATCGGGATAACGTACCTGCGGCGATGATGACACTACAATTATTTCGACCGGATGCAAACGGTCGAGAATGCGCAGAATCGACTGGCGCAGTGTTGTTCCACGCACTATGCTGTCATCTATCACAACGAGTGTGTCTTTGTGTGCGTTCACGCTACCGTATGTGATGTCGTAGACATGTGTCGCAAGGTCGTTTCGCGAGGTGCCTTCGGCAATAAAAGTACGCAGTTTTATATCCTTGATGGCAACTTTTTCAACCCGCACTTTTCGCTGGAGAATAATATTGTCGAGACGTTCGGAAGTGAGTTCGCCGGCGGCTACCAGTTCTTCAATCTCCGATTTACGCTTTCGGTCGAGGCGTTTATGCAGTTCCTCTACCATGCCGAAAAAAGCAACTTCGGCCGTATTGGGGATAAACGAAAATACCGTGCGGTCGAATCTTTCGTCAATCATTCGGCACAGGTCTGGCACGATATTGGCACCGAGTTTTTTTCGTTCGCTATATATATCGGCATCGCTGCCTCGAGAGAAATATACACGCTCGAATGAGCAACGTTCGTTTTTCAGTTCGGGCATTATTCTGCGCACCTCTACTCCCCCCTGACGGTCAATAAGAATGGCACAGCCAGGCGTGAGCTCGTGAACGTCGTCAATATGTACACCGAAGACGGTCTGTATCACCGGTCGTTCGGAGGCCACTACTGCGATTTCATCGTTGAAGTAATAGAATGCCGGGCGTATGCCATGGGGGTCGCGGACTACAAACGACGAGCCGGAACCGGTGACTCCGCACATTGCGTAACCGCCATCCCAAAGCGGCGAAGTTGCTTTGAGTACGCGTCCGAGATCGAGTTCATCCTCTATTCTTTTTGCCAGAATCGGGTCAACCAGCGTGTCGCGGTACTGACGATACAAGCGATGATTTTCTTCGTCGAGCGCATCGCCTATCTGCTCTAGCAGAAGCACGGTGTCGCTATAAATGCGCGGATGTTGTCCTGTGGCTATGATGTTGTTGAAAATTTCATCAACATTAGTCATATTGAAATTGCCACAGAGCATCAACGCCCTTGAGCGCCAGTTGTTTCTGCGCAGGAAAGGATGGGTATACTCCATGCCGCTACGGCCTGTTGTGCTGTAGCGGAGGTGTCCCATATATACTTCTCCCACAAAAGGTGTGCTCGTCGCTATTTCTTCAGCCGAAAGGCTATTGACATTCTTTGGCAGCTGCCGGCCAATCTGTCCGAAGATTTCGTCTATAGCACCGGTCCCCAATGCCCTCTCGCGGAAAACGTATTCGTGCCCAGGAGGAGTGTTGAGTTTCACCACACCTACACCGGCTGCTTCCTGACCACGGTTATGCTGCTTCTCCATAAGCAGATAAAGATGGTCGAGAGCATAGGTGTAGCTGCCGTATTTTTCTTTGAAGTACGAGAGCGGCTTGAGCAGGCGTATCATTGCCACTCCGCACTCATGCTTGAGTGGTTCCATTAGCGGATAAATAGAAGTTCGCGGTATTTAGGCAATGGCCATATTTCATTGTCGACCATAAGCTCGAGTTTGTCGATATGGTAACGGATTTCTTCCATTGCCGGCACCACTGTGTCGTGATATGCAATCGCTTTCTCTCGTTCGCTTTCAATGGCATTGGCCTTTTTGCGTGCCTCTACCATATCGGTGACTTTGGTCTTGATAATGCTCATATGCGACGAAATTTTTTCAATGCTCTCCATGTCGCATTTTGCCATTTCGATTGCGCGTTCACCGAAAAGCTCTTTAAGTTTCACCATATTGTCAAGCAGTGTCGACTGATAGCGAGTCGCTACCGGTATGATATGGTTGAGCGCGAGGTCGCCGAGGACACGCGCCTCAATCTGTATCTTCTTTGTGTACATTTCCCATTTCACCTCATTGCGTGCATGAAGTTCGGGTTCCGAAAGCACTTCGGTGGATTCGAACATCTTCACTGTCGACGGGCGCAGATATGCGTCAAAAATCAGCGGTGCCGACGTTTCGCAGTCGAGGCCACGACGGGCTGCTTCTTCTTTCCATTCGTCGCTGTAGCCATTGCCGTCGAAGTGAATGGCTTTATTCTCTTTGATAAGACGGCGTACTTCGGTGAGGATTGCGTCGTTGAGTTCCTTGCCTTCGCTCACCATGACATCGATACGGTTCTTGAAGTCGACGAGCTGTTCGGCCACAGCAGAGTTGAGCACAAGCATGGCAGATGCGCTATTGGCCGACGAACCCACGGCACGGAATTCGAAGCGATTGCCGGTGAAGGCGAATGGCGAAGTGCGGTTGCGGTCGGTGCTGTCCATCAGAATTTCCGGAATCTGTGCAAGGCCGAGCGAGTATTCCGATTTCTTCTTGAGGTCGGTGAGGTCTGTTGTGTCGCTGTTCTCAAGACTATCGAGAATTTTGGCGAGGTGGCTGCCAGTAAAAATCGATATGATAGCAGGAGGCGCCTCGTTGGCTCCGAGACGATGTGCGTTCGTAGCCGACATTATCGATGCCTTCAGCAATGCGTTGTGGCGGTTTACAGCGGCCATGACGTTCACAACAAATGTAATGAACTGAAGATTGTCTTTGGGTGTGCGTCCGGGCGAGAACAGCATGGCGCCGCGGTCGGTGCCGAGACTCCAGTTGTTATGTTTGCCTGAGCCGTTTATACCTTGGAATGGCTTTTCATGCAAAAGCACACGGAAGTTGTGGCGGCGCGCTACCTCGTTCATGACCGACATGAGCAGAAGGTTGTGGTCGTTGGCGAGATTCATCTCCTCGAATATGGGAGCACATTCAAACTGGTTGGGAGCAACTTCATTGTGTCGTGTCTTGACAGGAATTCCCAGACGGTGGCAACGGATTTCGAGGTCAAGCATGAATGCCTCCACCCTCGAAGGGATAGCGCCGAAATAGTGGTCCTCAAGCTGCTGGTTTTTGGCGCTCTCATGGCCCATGAGGGTGCGGCCAGTCATCACAAGGTCGGGACGGGCGCTGAACAGCGACTCGTCGACAAGGAAATATTCCTGTTCCCAGCCGAGATATGATATCACATGCTTTACTTCGGGGTCGAAGAATCGTGCCACAGCTGTACCGGCTTTATCGACTGCATTGATTGAGCGCAGCAAGGGTGTCTTGTAGTCAAGAGATTCACCTGTGTACGATATGAAGATTGTGGGTATGCAGAGTGTCTGATCGAGAATGAATGCAGGGGAAGATATATCCCATGCCGAATATCCGCGGGCCTCAAAAGTATTACGGATGCCTCCATTCGGGAAGCTTGACGCATCGGGCTCCTGCTGTACGAGCAGTTTTCCGGAGAATTCTTCGATTACGCCACCTTTGCCGTCGTGTTCGATAAATGCGTCGTGCTTTTCGGCTGTTCCACCGGTAAGAGGTGCGAACCAGTGTGTATAATGTCGGGCGCCATGTTCAATGGCCCACTGTCGCATACCACTGGCAACGGCATCGGCTACGTTGCGCGAAATCGGTTTCTTGTTTTCAATCGCATCGACAAGTGCCGTGTAGATGTCGGCAGGAAGATACTTGAACATTGTGCCGCGGTTGAAAACCAACTCGCCATAGTACTGGTTGGGGCGTTCGGCAGGAGTGCTTACAGACACTGCCTTGCGGTCAAAAGCCTCTTCGACCATCTTGAATCGTAAAGTAGTAGACATATCGTGATAAAATTGGTATCTTATAAAGAAAGCACCCGGCTGCGGCTCAAGGCGCGGTCGGGTGTGGTGCTGTTGAAAGAGGAGGCGCTGTCGCTTTTGTCAGCCATTGAGCCGACAAGGTGACAAATAAACATATTTTCGGGCTTTTTGATGCCCGTGGGATAAGTTTTCATGCCGTTTTCCTTTTGAAAGTGCAAAAGTAATATGTTTTACCGAAGCTACAAAATTTTTTATCACTTTTTTTGGAAAATGTTTTAGGAATACTTATTCGGAATACTTATTCCATGACCGCTTATTCATAAGATAAACAAGCTCGTAGAAGCAATGTGGGCCGTACCCAATTAAAGCAGGCACGGCCCGGGACTGTTGGAGGAGGCAAAGTGTTATTTGGAGGCGTTGTCCTTGCCGAGCTTGAATGAGATAGGCAGCGCAAATGTGCAGTTTACTTTTTTGCCGTCTTTCTCACCGGCTTGCCAGCGAGATTTCATGGATTCGACTACACGGATTGCCTCGGCATCGAGAGCGGGATGTATCGGCTTTTGAACGCTTACATCAGCGATGTTGCCGTCGGCCTTTACTGTGAATTTTACCACAACTTTACCCTCTGCTCCAGCCTTTTGGGCTTCTTCGGGATACTTGACATTGTACATCAGGTAGTTCATAAGCATGAGCTCGCCGCCTTCGAATTGCGGAAGCTTGTCGGGGTTCTGCTCGTCAGACGCTCCATCCGTCTCGTCGGGTGTAGCCGCTTGCACGGCAAGAAGAGTTTTCGTAACTTTGGAGTCGATTTCGGCAGCAGGGGTATAAAGACCGACTGCTGCGGTGCGCTCGAATGCATTGCTTACCGACGGAATGTTGACGAGAACCAGCGTAAGCGCTACGGCCGGCACAATGGCCAGTGCACGGGTTCGGCGCACCGGCGATGTCTTTCGATTGTACATCATAGTGATACGTTTTTTAAGTTTACTGTGATTCAGGCTGTTGGCGAGCGACGGGAATCTAACGCCGACAGCCTTTTTTATTAGTAGAAGTTGATATTGACGACAATTTACGCCCGACGCCAGCACATGACTGTCGGCTTGGTATTCGTGTACCGATTTGAGTTCGGAAAGCATCAGCCATGCCGCAGGATTGTACCACAGCAGTATGCACACGATTTGGGCGAGGAGCAAGTCTGCAAAATGAAAACATTCGATGTGCGCGCGCTCATGACAAAGTATCATACGGGCTGCCTCTTCATCTTCGTTGTCGCTCATCACTATATAGTTTCCCCAGCTGAAAGGCGCTAAGTAGTGTCGGTCGACAAGCACAAGTGTATATCTGTCAAACTTATGTTTTTTGCCGGTTGCTATTATACAGAAAATGCGGATTGTGACGGCCAAAGTCCACAGCGCCGTTACTATCATTCCTGCAAGATATGTCCACAGTACTACGACTGTAGCATTCGAAACCGACAGACCTGCGTATGCATCGGCACTGATTGCTGCTGTTGCATCGCCCAGAGTTATGTCGGCGGCGGCGTGTGGTAGGCATGATGCAATGGCATCACTTATCGGCAAAGCCAAAAACGACAGCACATAGACACTCAGCAAAACGACACGGTTGAATGCAGGCTGATTCTCTCGAGCAAGCAGCCACTTATATATAATGTATGATGCCAGCAACACCAGTCCCGAGATACAGGTATAGACAGTAAATTGGCCCATGGTCAGTGTTTCGTTTTTCCTTGTTCGACAATTCTTATTATTTCGCGGAGTTCGTCTACCGACAGTATTTCTTCTTCTACGAGCGCGGATACGGCCGCGCTGGCAGAATTATTGAAATAACTTTTTATTACCTGTGCCAGAGAGCGCCCTGCAAAGTCGGTAGCCCGGGCCACTGCGTAATAGCGGTAAGAACCGCCTATTTGTTCGTGCCCTACATAGCCCTTGTCTTCAAGAATTCGAACGGTTGTCGACACTGTATTGAAGTGTGGCTTGGGGTCGGGATATTCTCCGAGCATCTCGCGAACAAAGAGGGGCCCTCGTTGCCAAAGCATGCTCATTATTTCGGCTTCGCGCTCGCTAAGTCGGGGATGTTTTGTTGTATTACGCATCTTAACTAAAGTTTTAGTTATGCGACAAAGGTATAACTAATATTTTAGTTGTGCAAGTTTTTCAACTAAAATATTAGTTGAATTTTTTACGTTCAATCTGAGCGAAAGCATAAAGCCGGCAACAGCCACATTATAATTGCAAAAAAGAGCTCTGCGATGTACAGAACTCTTTTGGATATAAGATGTAAAAAGAGGAAGGATCGGGAACTCAAGTCATCATCGTGGTGATTAATTGTAAACGATAAGTGTGCATGTGTGAAGAGTCATGCGTTAACATTAAAAGGAAGCCTACGCTGTCGGCTAATTAAAGACAACTTGCTGTTTTGGCAAATTAGTTTTTGACAATCGCCCTTGAGTTCTGGTTCCTTCCTCCGGTAATTCTACACAAGCTCTACCGTCCAGTTAAGCTGTTGAAGTTCGATATCGACTTCCCGGAGCTGTTTCGACATTTCATCGACCAACTTTTGCGTATCGGCCACATTGATAGTGCTTATCACGCGAATTTCCGAGAGGTGATAGCGGTTTGTAAGCTGGCTTGCAGCACCGACAAGGTTTCGGAGCATCTGCACTTTTTTCTGGAGCATATCGCGTCGTGCAATGAGTTGTGTAAGAGTCTCGCCTTTATCGTTGCACTCCCTACTGTTGGTTATGTTTATGCGAGTAACGAGCTCCTGGTGTTTCTCAAGCGAAGCATTGAGTTCATTGAGCAGCTCTGCCGGACTTTCTGCAGGCTCACTGCCCTCCTGAGTTGTGGCATTGTTCACAAGCCTGGTGCCAATCTGCTCGATGCGGTTTTGCAAGTCAGCCCGTATCTGTAGAGCTTCTGCGAGTTTCATATCTTGTCTATAAATTATTTATCAGTAGTTTCAATCGGGTCAACTCCTGTGAAAGTCATCTTCACAGGCAGAATTCTGCCGTCTTTGTCGAAATACATACGGTCGATGCATGTAACTCGGTTGTTGCCATCTTTGGCGCCTAAGGGATGACGGTGATATACGATATAGTATTCGTCTTCTCCTGGACCTTTGATTACCGAGTTATGACCGGCTCCTGTGGCTATGTCGCGATCTGTTTTAAGTATAACGCCTTCACGTTTGAAGGGACCGAATGGGCTATCGCTGATTGCATATGCCACGCAGTAGCTGTCGCCTGTCCATCCGCCTTCCGACCACATGAATATGTATTTGCCGTTGCGGATAAACATAAACGGGCCTTCGACATAATTTTCGGGTGTCACTTCTTTATAAATGGTGCCGTCGTCGAAAGGAACAATGCTGAGCAAATCGGGCGAGAGTCTAACCACATTGCAATGGCCCCAGCCGCCATAGAACATATAGTGTTGGCCATCTTTATCGCGGAATACAAACTGGTCGATGGGCTGTGCGCCATTTATAATGTCGTTGATGAGGGGTTTGCCGAGGGCATCGCTATAGGGACCTTCGGGACGGTCGGCTACCGCTACACCGATGCCGCCTATTTCACCTTCGTGCACATCGTTTGCACCAAAGAAGAAATAGTATTTGTTATTAGCTTCGATGATTGACGGAGCCCACATGGCACGCCATGCCCACTTCACGCTGTCGTTTGTGAGCACGCGAGGATGGAGTGTCCAGTTTACAAGGTCCTTCGACGAAAACGCATTGAAATATGTCTGTTCGTTGTACGGAGCCGAAGTTGTGGGGAATACCCAGTATTCATCTCCGAATTTAATTCCTTCGGGGTCGGCATACCAGCCTTCGAATACAGGGTTGCCGCCGGTACTTATCAGACCGGCCGACGGGGGAACCGAGTCAGGGGCGCTACCCCATTTTTTGTTGGGGGTAGAACCCATTTCGAGTTCAAGTTTGCCGCCTTTCATAAGGTCTTCGTGCGAGAACCAGGGCTGATTCCATTCTTTGCCGTTGAGGCGGGCGCTCTGTATGTATTTGTTTTCATGCGAGGCGCCGTTAGCAACGATTTCGAATGTGCGACCGTTAGACAATTTGATTTTTGAGTACGGGAATACGGGGCTGCCTATATTATAGGCGGCAAAGCCCGGAGTGACAGGATAGAATCCGAGCTGCGAGAATACAACGAACGATGTCATACCTCCGCCGTCTTCGTCTCCGGGAATTCCCATGAGGTCGGGGCGGAACCATGTGTCAAGCATCTGGCGTATGCGCTTCTGAGTCTTCCATGGCTTGCCTGCGTAGTTGTATAAATACGGCACGTGAAGCGAAGGCTCGTTTGCCATAGAGAACTGGCCTACGTTGCCAGTGTGGTCGGGCAACTGTGAGTAGAAATCATATTTGCCACGGCCGAGAGGTTCGGCGAAAGTACGGTCGAGATTGGCTGTGAATTTCTCGCGACCACCCATGAGCTCTATCAAATCAGATACATTGTGAGGAACATCCCAGCGATATACCCAACCGTTGTTTTCGCCATAATAGTCGCGGGCACCCATACCTCCCGACCAGCGGTAGTCGAAGGGCTCGATAAATTTACCGTCTTTATCTTTGGGGTGGAAAAACGATGTGGCGCGGTTGAAGAGATTGCGGTAGTTGGCGCTTGCTCGCAGAAAACGCTTTGCATCGTCTTCTTTTCCGAGGGCCTCGGCAATGCGCGACAGACACCACTCGTCGTATGCAGTGCCAAGCGTGACGGCTACCGGCTGTCGTTTTTCAAAGCGGCTCACATTGGGATTCGTCTCTTCCTCTCCATTGGCAAGAGCGGGAATGTAACCTTTGGTATGGTAGAACTCGTCGATGTCGTTGGCTGGAGCTGCCGACCATGGCATAAGTGTTTTCTCTTCGATTGCCTTGCGGCAGGCTTCATAGGCGCGGAGTGTGTCGATTGCAAGACCTTTGACCATTGCATCGGCTACCGATGCCACACCGTGGTTGGAATTCATGCGGCGCGAGTCGCCGGTAAGTTCGGGGAATGTAGGCATCCATCCGTTACCCATCTGGTCGGCCATTTCGAGGAACGAATGAAGAATCGCTTCCTCGCGGTCCTGATTGATAAGTATACGGAGGGGGTGTGCGGCACGATAAGTGTCCCAAATCCAGTCGTCGGTATAGAAGGGGATGCCATTGTCGGAATGAACCTGCCCGTCGAAAGCACTGAAATAGCGGCCGTCTTCACTCAGACAGATAGGGC
>Ga0137307_100520_pt1 | contig 49145 bp, 69 predicted proteins | sample NAcewD2O_March_2_FD_97180 | JGI IMG/M metagenome (GOLD analysis project Ga0137307, IMG submission 97180) | Mouse cecal microbial communities from Vienna, Austria - N-Acetylglucosamine amended D2O_March | ecosystem: Host-associated > Mammals > Digestive system > Large intestine > Cecum | place... | reverse complement strand
CCTGCCAGCTTCTCACGTCTTCAAACCATACCTCATGGCTGATTCCGTACTGCCAGTAGCGGAAGTAAGGGGACTGAGCCGTCTGATCGTACAGGATAGGGACTCCGTAGAACACGGCCAGTTCCACTGCCTCCTGATTGCCCAGTGTGCGGGCGGCGGTGATGCCTCTTTTGTAGGGCAGGGGCCAGTCGTATCCGTAGTTAGGGACGCCCAGACAGATCTTGTCTGCCCGGATTTTCGTCAGAGCATATTCTACTACCCGTCTTACCTGATTGATCGGGGCTACGGCCATGGGGGGACCGTAGGTATATGATCAAATAGGGCTATGGTGAAAATACCGGAAAGCGGATCACAGGCTTTCCGGTATTTTAGGATAAAAGTGTATGATGAAATTTGCCGAGTCCCTCTGTCCTTTTTTGGTCCGTTCTGTCTTGCAGTAATCTACATGATCCAGTACTTCCTTCAGCATGGAGTTGCGGATCTCTATGTCTTCTGTACTCCAATATGCATCTGTGATTCTTCTGATGGTCGGTATAAAATCCCGTCTGGCCGCTTCCCGGGAACAGATCAGATCCATTTCCTGGTGCATATGCGACAGTTCTGACTCCAGAGAAGTCTTTTTTTCTTCCAGGATCCTGCGCCTCTCCCGAAAGGTATTCAGATCATAAATCCCCTGCTCCAGCAGGTCAAATGTGTTGGAAAACTGTTGCTGAGTCTTTTCCAGGCTTGCGGAAAGGGTTTTGATGTTATCCTCCAGGACGGCCATGGCTTCAGTATCGTCTTTCTGTAATGCCTCCGGCCACTCCAGCTCATATTCGGTGATCCAGTCAGTCAGGCCGTCTATGATCTTTTTTTCAATCAGATATAAGGGAGATGAGACGTTATTGCATTGGTTGTTAGGACAGCGCAAAATGGCATAATTGGCTTTTGTATTGCTGAGCTGACGTGTCATCAGGCTATGACACTTGGAACAGTATACAAGGCCGCTGAGAGGGTTCTGGAGGGAATTGGGAGCGCCCGAGTGGACGGTCGGTTTATTTTTCCGGATCTTTTGTGCCATATTGTAAATATCCTCCGTGATGATCGGTTCAAACCGGCCGCGGACCTTGGGGCAGTCTTCATTTTTAGGACGGTTTTGGACAATGAGGCCGTCAACCATGGTCTTCTGGACTTTCCTCCAGCACCATCTCTGATATCCGATATAAGTTGGATTCTGAATGATGTCCATAATGCTGGAGGCTGACCAGGAGCCGCCGGTCCGGGAAGGTATGTGGAGAGAATTCAGGCGGTCCCGGATCTGATAAGAGCCAAGGCGTTTACGGGACCCGTCTGCAAGGGTCTCTCCATTAGTATATAAATCAAAGATCAGGCGGACGATCCTTGCCTGCTCTTCAATGATCTCCAGGACGAATCCTTTATCACCTTTGTGTTTTACCTTCTCATATCCATATGGGGCAGTGCCGGCGATGTACCAGCCATCCCGGAATGCTGCAGTGCGGCCTGTCTGGATCCGCCGGTTGATGGTCTTATATTCCCGGCGGCTCATGAAGAGGCTGAACTCAAAATATTCTTCATCAAACTCATTGTTGGGGTCGTAGGTCTTGGCGGGAGTGATGATCTTTGTCCCGCTGAACTTAAAGGCTTCCGCCACGGTCCCCTGGTCTTTGGTATCTCCGCGGGCCAGACGTTCGACCTCCATCACCATAACACTGTCCCATTTGCCCTGCATGACTTCGATGAGGAGCTGCTGCATCTTGGGGCGGGCGGCAATGGTCTCGCCGGAAACCAGTTCTTTATAGACAGCCCCGACAGAGAGATTCATCTTAGCAGCCAGTTCTGTCAGGATTCCTTCATGCCGGGAGAGGGTTTCTCCTTCCCCTCTGGCCTCTGCCTCACGGTCGGCCCGGCTTTTTCTAAGATACATGGCGATCATGATACCATCTCCTTTGGTGTACGATATGATTTTTGAGTATAAAAAATACACCATACCTTTGACAGATGGCGTCGGAGATGATACAATGATTTTGCGAGAAGATTGTATCATCTTGGCTCCTGTGCCAGGTATAGAATCTATGTGAGAGCCGTTCCTGTTGGCGCAGGGGCGGCTTTTCATGTAAGCATTTGGATACTGTCTTATGCGGTCTCCTCAATTCTGGCCTTAAGCCTGCGTACCTCATTTTCCAGACGGGTTACTCGGAGGAGGAGCATCTCCTTTTCATTTTCCATCTTCAGAGCATCGTCCAGTTTCCGGGAAAGATCCAAGTGGCCCTCGGCAATAATGCTGATCTCTTTGTTCGTTTCATTCTCCAGAGTCATCTGGATCTCGGTTACTTTTGATTCTACTCTGTTGAGCCGGGAGTCCATCTTATCGAGTCTTTCATTTATAGGTTTGTTTATTTCCTTTACAGTTTCACTTACAACCTCAGCTATCATTTCCAAATCTTTTTTCTCTAACATTTAATTATCCTCCTTTTCGTTAATCTTCCTCCGCTTTCCCCAGCACCTTTCCCAACACGGCGATCCTGTCCCCTTCAGCAGTAAGGGTCGGGTAGTTTGGGTTCAGGGAGATCAGTCCGTTCTCGCCGGTCTTCTTTAGTTAAATTTTTCTATTACGGCCAGACATGATCGTGTAGCCGTCTATCTCTGCCATAAATTTATTCCTGAATTCCTAGATCATTGGCTATTTCTTGGATTTCATCTTGGGAGAAACCATTAATAGACAAAAACACACCTCTATTTGATGCAACAATACTCAATGCCTGTTTGCAAGACTGCATATTTTTCTGAGCCTCTGATAAGTCACTTGTTTTACCGCTATCTGCGTATTTTAATAGACTGTTTGCCAAGGTTTGCTCATAAAGTATATAATCTCTACAAGACGAGAGATATTCCTCTGCACCATATCCAGTTACTTGAGGTGGATTATTCCAAGTATTTCTACAAAATTCTTCAAAATCTTTTGTTGTATTATAAATATCAAGAAGTGTAACGGAATCTCTTTCGATAAAAGCCATCAAGTCATTATTAGCATTTATAACAGGTAAGACATATCCCCATATTTGCTCGTCTGTTTCTAAGGCTGTTTTTTTACTGTCTTCAGTAATTTCAAATTCTGTAGTCTCAACTTCTGTTTCCTGAGTAACCTTGATATCCTCAGGCTGATTTTTATGCTGTATAGCAGCGGCAAATCCAATAATGGCAGATATAACAAGAAAAGTTATGAAAGGTTTTAAACAGCCACCACCTTCATGTTTTGATGCTGTAACGTGTTCAGACTGTTCCTGCCTGTCAATAATTGGACATCCACAGTTTGGACAGGAAGTTGCTTTGTTGCTAATTTTTTTTCCACATTCTGGACATTTAATAAGAGCCATAATGATTCTCCTTTTTATAGTTTTAAAAATACTAGTGACTATTTTAATCGTAACGTAATCAAATCTTTGGGATATCCTGTACAGTCACAGAATTTTTCCTGAGTATATCCTGCGTAGTCTTCTAACATATCATCTGTAATCAAGAGATAAGCCGCAAATAAGTTGGCTTCACGTTCGATCCCAGATGTCAGGAGTAGCGTTCGGCTCCTGATAAATGCACAATTTTCTTTTCGATGTAATAAAGCATGTCCAAGTTCATGGGCTACTACTACCTTAAACAACGGGCTGTCGGTGGGAATATCGTCATTTACAAAAATCCAGCGTTTTCGTTTTATCAGTAAGTAATTCCCGGCGATTTCCCCCAGCGGCATGATGGCAATCCTTACTCCGGCATATTCAGCAATCCTCATAGGGTCACGGCTTCCGGTCATGCGCTCATAGTACCGGATAAGCCTTTTGGTTTTGCGTTCATTGTTCTCCAAAGGACATCACCTGCTTTTATTTTTGTAAGGATTGTATTTAACCTTATTTTCCATCTTGGTTTCCTTCAGGGCGAATTCTATTGCGTTTTCCAATAAATTAACGGAGGCTCCACTGATCTCCACACCGTTATAGTACAGAGGTCCGTCCTCGCCCTTGCGGATTTCTCCCATGATCCGGTCAAGGTCTTTGGCTATGTCACGCTTATCTTTGGTGGTTAGGGTGTCAGGGGGTTTTTCATCAACTAGATCAGAACGGCTACAATGAAATAAATCGCACATCATATCAACCTTATCCATTCTAGGTGTTTTTATACCGTTACACCAATTGTATACAGAAGTAGTACCAACCCCTAACTTTTTTGCGAGTTCAACTTGAGTTATGCCGTATTTGTTAAGATAATATCGAAGACGTTTTGAGAATACAGCGTTAAACTCTTGTTCTGGCATTTCATTCACTCCTTTCGCTTCTACATTGATAATACACCAAAAGTGAAGAAGTTGCAATAGAAAAGTGAAAAAATATCACTAAAAGTATTGACACACACTTAAAGTGATGGTATACTGTCGTCAGAATAAGGAAAGGAGGTAGTGAATTGCCAGAACCCATACGTATAAGTTTGGCGGCCGCTCGTGTCAATGCCAAATTAACTCAGGAAGAAGTGGCAAAAAAGATGAAAATAGGTAAAAGAACTATAATTAACTGGGAAAAAGGAATGGTTATGCCATCATTTGCGGATATCAACATGCTCTCGGATATTTATGGAATCCCTATAGATAATATTTTTTTGCCTGAAAAATCCACTTAAAGTGATATAAAGGAGGTGATCTAAGACGGAGAGGGAAAGACAGCACATTGACAGCAGAATAGTAGGAGATGAGGTGAAATTTTTGCAAGTCTCTGAATTTTATATTCTTATCCTGCATTCCGCTTAAAATTGATAAGTACAATTTTTCAATAGCTGCCATATTGGGAATAGCTCCTTTGGTTTAGAAATTCTCATCGTCCATGATATCTTCTTCCGGCCGTTTGAAGTTCTCCGGGCGCTGGTATAGTCGTCGGCATGGGCGGCGTTGGGAACCAGGTGGTCGGGAACCGGGGCTTGAACCATGGGAACGATGTTGTCAGGTGCGGCGGCCTGGGCCTCCAGCTCTGTGATCCGTTCCTGGGACTGTCGGAGCTGGTCTCGGTGTTCGACCTCCCAGTCAAGCACGGAGTCAACATGGGACTGGGCGGCGGGGGTGAGGGAGCGGTATTTTTCTATGTGGGTGTACTCCAATGACTTTAGTTCGTAAGAACGAAGAATTTCCCTATCTTCTTGAAGTCCTAAGATATAATCAATGGAAACATCAAATTTAGATGAAATCAAGATCAAAAAATCGGAAGAAGGCTCCCTGGCACCAGTTTCATAATTATTATAAGTTGTATACTTAATTCCGATGTATTCGGCAAACTCTTTTTTATTCATACCTGTTCTTTCACGTATTTCCTTCAATTTTTCCTTTATCATTGTTACGGCAACCTCCTTCTATGGTCTATACTATTACATATTTTACAGATTGTCAATTAGATAATACACAATTTGTAAAGAATTTTTCAAAATGGGTATTGACAAATACACGGTATGAAAATATAATACTAACATGGATTCACAAAATGAGTAATTGGAGGTGATAAAATTTGAAATATCCTAATATTGAGGCAGAAAGAGCAAGACTTGGGATGTCCAAGGATGATTTTGCAAAAAAATTAGGAATTGCCACAAAAACGTATTACAACTGGATAAACGGGGTGAATCCTATACCGAGTGATACGCTGATTGAAATATCCTCTTTGTGTAATTCAAAGACAGATTATCTGCTTGGCCTAAGTGATTCCAGATAAAGAAAATAGGGAGAGGAGGTGATCTAAGACGGAGAGGGAAAGACAGCACATTGACAACAGAATAGTGGGAGGTGAGGGGGAGATAAGAAAGGAAATTAATGAATTACGCAACCAGGTGAATACTCTGTGGATAGTTTCCCTGATTGCGATATCTGGTTTCATTGTCTGTTTGGTTCGATATTTTCAGCTGTACCAAAACTATCATCAGATAAATCTGATAAACCAACAGATTCTTCAAACTCTTCAGCAGCTTGGCGGACTGCATTAAGAATTTTTTGTACTCGGCTGCGGCAACAGCCTGTACACTCAATATATGGCAATGGGAGGAGAAAGACAAGCGGATTCTCAATAAGGAACAGATAAAACATAGCTGTCAACAAGTACAACCAATAAAGCATATGGTTTACAAAAGATCATGGAAAGGAGGAGAACCATGGAAGATGGCGTTGTAAAAATAGTGAAGAGCGGAGGTACGACATTTGTTTTTCACGATGATTACTGTCGGAATAAGACTCCGGAGGAAGTGAAAGCCACATTGGACAGAATTGCCGCGATTGCTCTTCCCGGATTAAAGCCTCCCTTGAAGAAAGAGACTCCCGCCTGATGGCGGAGCCGGTGGACAAGCTTCAACAGAAAAATTTTCACACATAAGGAGGAATGAGATGGTAAGTATTACAATCAGATCCGATCAGGAGGGCCCGGAGCCAGATGTGCAGGAGGAGATACGGGAGATGGCTCCCTGCAGCCTGGCGCTTGTGACGGCTGTCCGCAAAACGGAGAAAGGACAGTCCTGTGAGGCCCTCCTGAAAAAGGAGAAGGATATTACATGCGGTGACGTGATAAACGGCATGGCTTGCGGAAACGTTAGTCTGCTCCTGGAGACAGCCGGGGATTCCAGGGTCCGGCAGGCCCGGATCCTGGCGGCCTATATGGAGAGCTTTGTCTCTGTGGCTGCGCAGAGGAGCGGGACGGCAGTTATGGACCAGGTAAGAGAGATCATCAATGAGGGAGAGCCCTCATGATCCGGATCTATCAGGAGACAAGGAGGGGCCATGGGAAGAAAGCTGGTATGTACCAGGTGCGCCTTGGAGTGGAATGTATCTTCCAGGGCGCGGATCCGAAAGGAAAGATACCTGTGCCCGTGCTGCCGCTGCGGGATCATCTGGCGCAGGCCGCGAAACGATTTGCTGGAAGCCGGGCGGCTGCCGCGCTCCTCTCGGCTGCCATGACCTGGGCTGTCTATCGTTACAGTGCGGCCCTGGCTTGGCTGGAGCGGGGCGGGAAGACGGCGTATGGCGGGGAGTGTCTTGCAGCCCTGACAGCGGGCTTCTTCACCTGGCAGGCGGTCCGGAGGCTGAGCGGGAGGAGATGAGATAAAGAATGGCTGGAAAAAGAGAATCACGCTCACCAAAGAAGAACTGATGATATTAAAGAATGAATTAGGAGGAATTGATTTATGATCACATTGGAGTTCATGGATTTAGACGAGATGATGATGTTTGTGAACAGGCTGGCAAGCCATGCGGATAGAGGTGATACTATAACGCCGGCGCCCGTACAAACCTTTGCTCCGGTTTTGACTACTTCAAAGCCGGTAAAGATGCCGACACCGCCCCCGGCGCCATCCGCGCAGGCTGCTATGTCTGTGCAGGGTTTGGCTTATACAGCTTCCACCCAGTCGGCTCCAGCTCCGACAGCCCCCGTGTCCGGGGTACCGATCAGTACACCCGGATATACTCCGGATGACCTGGCCAGGGCGGCAATGACTCTGATGGATTCCGGGCGGCAGCAGGAACTGATTGGGTTGCTGCAGAACTTTGGAGTTTCTTCCCTGCCTGATTTAAGGCCGGATCAGTACGGGGCCTTCGCGACGGCCCTCAGAGGAATGGGGGCTCAGATTTGATGGGACATTCGGAAAGGGCACATTCCCTGTTAAGCGCTTCCAATGCGCACATATGGATCAATTGCCCTCCCAGCGCCAGGCTGGGGGAGCAATTCCCCGACCAGCAGACAGAGGCAGCGGCGGAAGGAACTCTGGCTCATGAGCTGGCGGAACTGCGGCTGAGAAATTATTTCCAGACGGTGGACCTCGGGAAGGCGAAGTATACACGTGCGGTGAATAAGCTCAAAAAGGAAAATATATGGGCTGATGAAATGCTGGACTATACGGAGGAGTACCTGGATTATGTGAAATCACTGGCGCTGGGGTTTAAGAGCCAGCCCAGTGTGGCTATCGAAAAGCAGGTAGATCTGGGAGCCTACGTGCCGGAAGGGTTCGGGACCGCAGACTGCGTAATGATCGGCGGAGGGACGCTTCATGTAATCGATTTTAAATATGGAAAAGGGGTTCCAGTATCCGCAGAAGGCAACCCGCAGCTGGCACTGTACGCTCTGGGGGCGTATGAGGCTTATAAGATTCTTTACCCCGTAAAGAGAGTAGAGCTGCACATTGTCCAGCCCCGAGTCAAAGATGGGATCTCCAACTGGGGATGCAGCCTGAAAGAGCTGCTGGCTTATGGGAACTATGTCAAAGAGCGGGCGGAGCTGGCGTTTAAAGGAGAAGGAAATTTCAACCCAAGTGAGACCACCTGCCGGTTCTGCCGGGCCAGATCCCGATGTCGGGCCAGATCTGAACATAATGTAAGGCTGGCGTTTTCTTCGGAGTACGGGAAACTGCCGCCGCTCATCTCCAACGATGAGATGGGAGCTCTGTTGAAACAGGGAGCCGGCGTGGACAAGTGGCTGTCTGATTTAAAAGAATGCGCACTCAGGGAATGTCTGGCGGGCAACAGCGTTCCGGGCTGGAAGGCCGTGGAGGGAAGAGGGTCCCGTAAGTGGAAGGATCTGGACGCCGCTTTCGCGAAGCTGGAGTCGGACGGCATCGACGGGGCCGTACTGTGGAATCAGGTGCCACTGACTGTAGCCCAGGCGGAGAAAGCCATAGGAAAGAAAAAATTCGGGGAGCTGGCGGAGGGCCTGGTTCTTACAGAGCCCGGAAAGCCGGCCCTTGTGGACGAAACGGACAAGCGCCGGGCGATAACAAACAAAATCACCGCGGAAGCCGCGTTTAAGGAGGAAAACAGGGATGAGTGATATGACCACAATGACTACGGGAGAGGTAAGGCTTTCCTATGTTCGTCTGTTCAAGCCGTATGCAGGGGAACAGGGGCAGGAAGAAAAGTTCAGCTGTACGGTGCTGGTGCCGAAATCGGATACAGCGACCATGGGGAGGATCAACGCGGCGATTGAAGCGGCAAAGCAGAAAGGTATCCGTGATAAATGGAACGGCAATTGTCCTCCGATGGTCCCCACGCCTGTCTACGACGGGGACGGCGTGAGGCCGTCAGACGGTAGTGAGTTCGGATCGGAATGCAAAGGGCACTGGGTATTCACAGCCAGGTCAAAGGCCGATCTCCCCCCGGAGATCGTGGACCAGAACATAAACCCTGTGATTAACCAGTCAGAGATATACAGCGGGATATATGCCAGAGTGAACGTATCATTTTACCCTTATTATTACGGGGGAAAGAAAGGAATCGGCTGCGGGCTTAACGCTGTGCAGAAGCTCAGGGATGGGGAGCCTCTGGCAGAGAGCCGGGTGTCCGCTTCGGAAGCTTTCGGATCTTCCACACATCAGCCGGCGGGAGCCCCCGCGGCTTATCAGGGCCAGCCTTCGCAGCCAGGCTATCCCCAGTTGCAGCAAAATTATGGCCGGCTCACACATGCAGGCTACACCCCGGGGGCACAGCCTCCGCAGCCGGCAGCGGGAAACGGCCAATATCCTCAGGCGCCTTATATCCAGGCGCCAGGGCAGGGGGCCCAGGCGGGAGGCATCAATCCGATTACGGGTATGCCGTTATAAAAGGTGACTATAGAGAGATTTCGGAGAAGCGGGGGAGAGATGAGGCATCTGTCAATTGACATAGAAACCCGCAGCAGTGTGGACATTAAGAAGTCCGGGGCCTATAAATATGCCCGGTCCCCGGACTTCCGGATTCTTCTGTTTGCATGGCAGTGGGAAGATGATGAGACTCAAATCGCAGACTTGGCGAACGGGGAAGAACTTCCGGAAAGGGAGCGTCTGGCTCTGGAGGATCCTTCCGTGATCAAGCACGCTTATAACGCGGCGTTTGAGTGGTACTGTCTAAACCAGGCAGGATATGTGACCCCGATAGAGCAGTGGCAGTGTACAATGGTACATGGACTCTACTGCGGGTATACCGCAGGGCTGGAAGCTACAGGAAAAGCAATCGGTCTTCCTCAGGAAAAGCGGAAACTGGCCACGGGAAAGGCGCTGATCCGCTATTTCTGTACTCCGTGCAAACCGACAAGATCCAACGGATGGAGAACCTGGAATCAACCGTGGCACGACACGGAAAAATGGAGTCTGTTCAAGGAATACTGCGTGCAGGACGTGGTGACTGAGAGGGAGATCTTAAAGCGCCTGGAGCTGTTTCCCATGCCTGAAGGCGAGGAGCGGCAGTGGCAGCTGGACACGCTGATGAACGCCTGCGGGGTGAGGGCTGACAGGGAGCTGATCCGCGGGGCGCTGCTTGTGGACGGGATCAGCCGGGAGCGCCTGACAAATGAGGCGGTGGCCATCAGCCGGGTGGACAACCCCAATAGCACCGTCCAACTGATGAAGTGGCTGTCCGACAAAGGGACGGAAACACCTGACTTAAGGAAAGGGACCGTGGAGGAGCTTTTGAAAGTGCAGCCGGAGGGTGCGGTCCGGAGGATGCTGGAGCTCCGGCAGCAGCTGGGGAAGACCTCGGTGAAAAAATACCAGGCCATGGAATCGGCCTTATGTGAAGATGGAAGGATCCGGGGGCTGACCCAGTATTACGGGGCGAACCGGACCGGGAGGTGGGCGGGACGCCTGGTTCAGTTGCAGAACCTTCCGAGAAATTATATAAACAACCTGGATTATGCCCGTAAACTGGCGAAGGCGGGGAACCACGACGGGATACAGATTTTATACGGAAACGTGCAGGATACCCTGTCCCAGCTGATCCGGACGGCGTTTATCCCTTCAGAGGGGAACCATCTGGTAGTGGCGGACTTCTCCGCCATCGAGGCCCGGGTGATCGCCTGGCTGGCCGGTGAGCAGTGGGTAAATGAGGTATTTGCCACCCACGGGAAGATCTATGAGGCCACGGCCTCCCAGATGTTCCATGTGCCCATCGAGAAGATCGCGAAGGGAAACCCGGAGTACTCCCTGAGGCAGAAAGGGAAGGTGGCCACCCTGGCCCTGGGGTATCAGGGGGGGACCTCGGCTCTGATCGCCATGGGGGCCATTCAGATGGGGCTTTCTGAGGAGGAACTGCCGGACATCGTGGTCAGATGGAGAAAGGCAAACCCCAGGATCCGGGATCTATGGTATGCCGTGGAGCAGGCAGCCTTGTCTGTCATGGAGAATGCAGGATCCCAGGCTATCAACGGCTTGATTTTCCGGCTGGAGGGGGATCTGGTTTATGGTCAGACGTTTTTGACTGTGCAGCTGCCTTCCGGAAGGAAACTGTTTTACCCCAAGCCATTTCTGAGTGAGAATCAGTTTGGAAAGATGGCGGTCCATTATTATACTGTAGGGCAGCAGACTCGAAAATGGGAGGTGGCGTCTACCTACGGAGGCAAAATGACGGAAAATATCGTGCAGGCGGTCGCCAGGGACTGTCTGGCGGTTACGTTGGAACGGATCGCCGCCAGAGGATTCCAGGTGGTATTCCATGTCCACGACGAGGTGATTATTGATGCTCCAGCAGAAACCACTGCCGAAGAGATCTGCAATCTTATGGCGGAGCCGATTTCGTGGGCGCCGGGTCTGATTCTGAAAAGTGCCGGGTTTGAGAGCGACTATTATAAGAAAGACTAGGAGGCTAAGATGCAGTATAGCCGGAAATTATATATCAGCATGGCCGGGAGCCGTAAGGCATCGCACTGGCCAAAGGCAGTTGTCCTGTGGTCGGAATTCATTGACCGTCTCAGAACCCCCGTGAGGAGCGGGGAGCTTTTACAGGAATATCTGTCTTATCCGAAAGCCCGGCAGGATGAACTGAAGGACGTGGGAGGGTTTGTTGGAGGAACTTTCTCGGGAGACCGCAGGAAAGCAGCCTGTGTGGAGGGCAGGGATCTGATTACCCTGGATTTGGACAATATCCCTGTCGGGAAAACTGAAGACATTCTGAAGAGGGTAAAGGCGCTCGGATGCGCGGCAGCTGTATACAGTACCAGGAAGCACTCCGGATATACGCCAAGGCTGAGAGTGATTGTTCCCGTGGACCGGACCTGCACGGCAGATGAGTACGAACCGGCTGCCAGAAAGCTGGCCTCCCTCCTGGGGATAGAATTCTGCGATCCGACTACGTTTGAAGCCTCCAGGCTGATGTATTGGCCCAGCTGCTGCAGAGACAGCCAATATATCTGTGAGGCTTATGATAATCCGTTCTGCAGCGTGGATGGCCTTCTGGAGATGTACGGGGACTGGACGGATGTCAGGCAGTGGCCTCAGGTTCCCGGGGCAGATGCGGCGGAAAGAAGACGTTTGGCAAAACAGGAGGATCCGACGAAAAAGAAAGGGGTTATCGGCGCGTTCTGCCGCACCTACAGCGTCACAGAGGCCATGGAGACATTCATACAAGGCATGTATGAAGAGACAGACACCCCGGGACGGTACACCTACACCGGCGGTTCTACAGTCGGCGGAGCCGTCGTCTATGACGGAGATCTGTTCCTGTACTCTCACCATGCCACGGATCCTTGCTCTGGCCTGTTGGTCAATGCTTTTGACCTGGTTCGCCTGCACCGGTTTGGGGACATGGACGCAGAGGCGAAGGAGGGAACCCCGGTCAGCAAGATGCCCTCGTTCCTGGCCATGAGTCGCCTGGCCCTGGATGACGACCGGGTATCCAGCCTGATGGCCAAAGAGCGGCACGAGCAGGCGCAGGAGACCTTCGCGGTGCCGGGAGCGGCTATCGACACCGTGCGGGATTTAGACTGGCTCAGCGGCCTCTCAGTGGACGGAAACGGGAACTATCAGAAGACTGTCAACAACATGATCCTGATTTTACAGAATGACCCGGCCCTGAAGGGAAAGATCGCCACGGATGAGTTCGCTGGAAGAGGAATGCTCCTGGGAGATGTACCATGGGACCCTTCTGCGTCCAAGAGGGCGTGGAGAGACGATGATGATGCCGGACTGTTCTGGTATCTGGAGAATTATTACCACCTGGCGCAGCAGGAGAGGCAGGATAAGGCACTGGCCATCGTGGGCAGGCAGAACCTGATTAACGACGTGAAGCGGTACCTGCAGAGCCTTTCATGGGACGGCAAGCGGCGTGTGGATACGTTGCTGTCCGTCTATCTGGGGGCTGACGACACCCGATATACCCGGGCGGTGATACGCAAATTCCTGTGCGCTGCGGCGGCCAGGGCCGTGGTAGGCGGGGTAAAGTTCGATTACATGTCTATTTTAACCGGCCCTCAGGGCATCGGAAAGAGCAGTTTTTTAGGTATTCTGGGAGGGGAATGGTTCAATGACAGCCTGACCAGTTTTGAGGGAAAGGATGCGGCGGAGCTGCTGCAGGGATCATGGATCGTGGAGGTGGGAGAACTGACGGCCATGTCAAAGCAGGAGACTAACGCGGTGAAGCAGTTTCTGAGCAAGAGGGACGACATTTACCGGGCGCCATACGGGAAACGGACGGAGCGCCACCCTAGACGATGTGTTCTAGGCGGGACATCCAACAACCGGGAGTTTTTAAAGGATGAGACGGGGAACCGGAGATTCTGGCCGGTAGATGTAGGATTGCGTCCGGTGATGAAATCGGTGTGGAGGGATCTTCCAGGGGAGCGGGACCAGGTGTGGGCGGAAGCCTACTGGTACTGGATGCTTGGGGAACCGCTGTACCTGCCAAAGGATGTGGAGCAGATGGCCGTGGAGCAGCAGGAAGGACATAAGGAGGACTCCGTGAAGCGGGGGATGATCCTGGAATTCCTGGAGAAACTGGTGCCCTGCGATTGGGACCACAGGAGCCTGGAGGACAGGAGGCTGTTTCTGTCCGGTGTGCCACATGGGAAGATGGATCTGGTGCACCGGGACCGGGTCTGTGCATTGGAGATCTGGGTGGAATGCTTCGGGGGAGACCCTAAGTTCATGAAGCGGTCAGACAGCGCGGAGATCAATGGGATCCTGTCGGGGACCGCAGGGTGGAAAAAGATCGGGTCACCAAGGAAGTTTGGACCGTATGGATCCCAGAGGGGCTTTGAGCGGGCTACATTGTAAAGGAAACGAGAATTCGTCTACGGAGTAGGTTGTAAACGACAGGACGCAGGGATGTACCCGGACTGTAGAAGGGGCTTGTAGGACCCGGAAAGCATTGGAAATAAGGTATTTTCTTATATATAACTACAAAACTACATTCTATATATAAATATAAAAAATTATATAAATATATATAACATACGCGCACATAAAAAATATAATATAATAACGCGTTACGCGCGCGATTTGTGAGATGGAGCTGGTTAGAAAGAAACGGTGGAAGGGCGAAGAATCGAAGGAGAGTAAGGATGCGTGAAAAGGACGTTGAAAAACTGCTGATCCAGGAGGTAAAGAAACGAGGAGGCAGGGCCTATAAATGGGTGAGTCCAGGAAACGCCGGAGTTCCGGACCGGATCGTGATTTTTCCAGACAGGCCTCCAGTCTTTGTGGAACTCAAGGCGGATAGTGGCAGATTGACAAAACTGCAGGAGGTTCAGATCCGCAGGTTGGAGTCCCTGGGGCAGGCCGTCTTTGTGGCAAGGGGAGCTTCCGGAGTGGACGAATTAATCCGGGCTTTAGAATCTGGTGACCCGGGATCAGGGAAAGGATGAGGGTGGGATTTTGGAATTCAGACCACACGATTATCAAAGGCATTGTATCAGCAGGATCCTGGAGACTAAAAAGATTGGCCTGTTCCTGGATATGGGCCTAGGCAAGACGGTGACAACTTTGACGGCTATCCGGGAATTAAAATACAACCGGTTTCAGGTGCGCAAGGTGTTGGTGATCGCCCCAAAGAAGGTGGCCGAGGGAACATGGACCAGGGAAAAGGACAAGTGGGACCACACCCGGATGCTTCGGGTCTCTCCGGTATTGGGAAGTCTGGCGAAACGGATAAGGGCCCTGAACACTCCGGCAGACATCTATGTGATCAACCGGGAAAATGTAACCTGGCTGGTGGATTATTACCGGAATGACTGGCCTTTTGATATGGTTGTGGTGGATGAGTCCAGCAGCTTCAAGAGCCATAAGGCCAAGCGTTTCAAGTCACTGGCCAGTGTGTCGGAGAAGATTGACCGCATGGTGGAGCTGACGGGAACGCCGTCTCCCAACGGGCTTGACGACTTGTGGGCCCAGGTTTTTCTGCTGGACGGAGGGGAACGCCTGGAAAGAAGGTACACCTGGTTCCGGGAAAAGTACTTTCAGCCGGACAAGCGTGGGGCCGACGGGACAGTGTACAGCTATGAGGCCAAACCGGGAACAGAACGGAACATTCTGGAGCGGATATCGGATATCTGTGTCAGCATGAAGGCAGAGGATTACCTGGAACTGCCGGATCTGGTTTACCACCGGATATCTGTGGAGTTGGACGCGAAATCTGCCAAGGCGTACCGGGAACTGGAGAGGAATATGGTGCTGGAGCTTCCGGAGGAAGGGGAGATTACAGCAGCCAGCGCGGCCGCCCTTAGCAACAAGCTCCTCCAGCTGGCAAATGGGGCGCTGTATGACGGAGACCGGAATGTCCATCAGGTGCATGACTGCAAGATCGAAGCATTTCTGGAACTGGTGGAATCCTTAAAGGGCCGGCCAGTGCTTGTGTTTTATAATTACCAGCATGATCGGGAGAGGATACTGGCAGCTCTGATCGGAAAGGGACTGAGGGTCAGGGAGCTGAGGACGCCAGCGGACGAGGATGACTGGAACAGCCGGCAGATTGATATCCTGCTGGCCCATCCCGCCAGCAGCGCTTACGGGTTGAATCTGCAGCAGGGTGGGAACCATGTGGTGTGGTTTGGGCTTACCTGGAATTACGAGCTGTACACTCAGGCGAATAAGCGCCTCCACCGGCAGGGTCAGGAGGAAAAGGTGATTATCCACCATCTGGTGTGCGAAGGAACCCGCGATGAGGATGTGATGGAGGCCCTGGAACGCAAGGAAGACGTACAGAATCAGGTGATGGAATCGTTAAAGGCGAGGATCAGGAGGATAAGAGATGGAGCTTAGGTATAGTGTTCCATACGGGACGATGCTGATACATGGGGAAGCTTTCTTTCGGGAGGCGGGAAAGCACCGGGTTAGAAAGTTGTTAAAGGATTATAAGGCCTCCAGTCCCCCACGAGACGAAACGGACAGGCTGGAAGCATGGCTCTCCGAGAGAATCCACGAGGATAAAGAGGCGCTGGAGTGCTTGGAGGGGCTGTTTTTTGAAAAATCCAGAGAACTCAAAGCAGTTCAGGCGTTTTATGAATACTCAAAAAACTTCTGCGACGATAAGGAATGCTGCCAGAAAGCGAAGGATGAGTTGCGGGTGTGCAGGACGGAGATGAAAGTTCTGTCCGCTGATATAAGCCAAGCCAGGAGAAACCTGGCGGGGTACACAGCTTCGTTAGAGGAGGTATGCCAAATTTTAAAGGAGGAGTGGGAATGAGACAGAGCGATATAAAAGAGCAGGTAGTGGAGCCGATCATAAGCGGCATGAACCTGGCGGACATGAAGATTTACACGGATAACTCCGGTGAGGTACAGGAGGTGCTGTTGAAGTATGTACCTTCGTACCAGGGACCGGAACGGCTGCCGGCCGGCGGCCTTGGGAGCAGGCGGCTGTATGGGGCTGACCCCGCAGTGTAGGAAAGGAGCGGGAGATGGAAGGAAATGGGAACGCGCTGCCGGTTTTGAAAAATAACACGGAGCGGGCAAAATTTGTGGATGCCTACGCTGCCTGGTCCCTGTGGATCGAGACGGCCCAGACCGGTGAGAGATATTACCGGTATGACCTGCCTGATGGCACGGCCATGGTGGTCAGGGTGTACTGGGCAAGGATGTTTGACTACAGCACGAGGGGCTGCGCCTACCGGGACGGGTACGGGCACGAGGAGTATTACCTTCTGGAGCCGGAGAAGCCCTTCAGGAACTGCCGGTGTAACCGGTCGGTGTTGATCGAGAAGCTGAAGGGGGTGCAGAAGCGTGAGAGAAGTTAGGATAAGCCCATCGCCCAATATAGGGCTGTATATCAGGATCGCCGATCAGATGGAGAAGGATTTCCGGGAGTGCCGGAAGCTGCAGACCGGGTCAGAGGACGGTCCGGACTGTACTCGCTGCAGCTGGAAGGAATTGAATCTGCACCGCGGGGGCTTAAACATCGTGGCCTGCGCACTGCCGGAAGTAAAAGAGGCGATGGAGGAAACGGAAATGAAGAGAGTTACCTGGAAGACCCCGGACGGGAAATGGGGAGTCGGGGACATAGACTGGGATGAGATTGACGGCAGGCTGTACGGTGCCCTCTATAAGCTTATGGCTTACGAGGAATCGGGCCTCAGCCCGGAAGAGGTGATACGGCTGAAAGAAGATCAGGAGGAAGACCGGAGGTGGTCGTGAGAGGAGGAGACCCATGACGGAAAAAGAAGTGTTAAGATACCTTGCCCTGGTGGAAAGGCGGCTTTTTATCCTGACTGCCGGGATCCATTGGAAACCAGATTATGCCTCTGAGCTGAAAGCCATCGATCAGGAGCTGGCCAAGCTCAGGGTGCTGGTAGACAAGGAACATGCAGAGAAGGGATCCAGAAAGGTTGCAGCGGTATGAAGGCCATCATGAAATATCCGGGAAGCAAATGGGGTATTGCAAAGTGGATCATCAGCCACTTCCCGGAGCACCACAGTTATTTGGAGCCGTTCTTTGGTAGCGGGGCCGTCCTTTTTAACAAGACCAGAAGTCATATTGAGACAGTCAACGACATGGACGGTAGGGTAGTAAGCCTGTTTGACTGGATTAAACGGGATCCAGAGCGTCTGGCTCACGAGATCTATTACACTCCCTACTCCAGACAGGTCTATGATGAGGCCTTTGCCGCAGAGCCGGAGGACAGCCTGCAACGGGCGGTAAACTTTTACATATGCCTCCAGATGGGTCACGGCTTCCGGACAAACGGAGAGCGTGTCGGCTGGAAGAATGATATTCAGGGCCGGGAGCGGGCCTATGCCGCCAGGGATTGGTGCAATCTCCCAGAAAAGATCATGCAGGCAGCAGAACGCCTCCGGGGAGTGCAGATTGAGTGTATGCCGGCGGTGAAGCTGATCCGGCGGTTTAACTCTCCGAAGGTGTTGATCTATGCGGATCCGCCCTATCTGCTGGCGACTAGGCACGGCAGGCAGTACCGGTATGAGATGTTGGACGAGGATCATGAGGAGCTGCTGGACGTCCTCCTGGATCACACAGGACCGGTAATCGTATCCGGGTATAACAGTCCTCTGTACAATGACCGGCTCCGGGAGTGGCACCGGGAAGAAGCGATCAGCTATTCCCAGATTGCTTCTCGGAAGACGGAAGTCCTCTGGATGAACTTTGAGCCGGAGGGGCAGCGGGAAAAGATGTTTGAATGAGGATTAGTGGAGGTAAGCAATGAGAGAGATTCTGTTCAGGGGAAAACGGATCGATAACGGCGAGTGGGTGGAAGGTGATCTGTTGTATCATGTACATGATGGTGAGGTATATGTCTTCCCAAGCAATGGATATGACAGTCAAGACTGTTATAAAGTAGACCCCGAAACCGTCTGCCAGTACACAGGCCTGAAGGATAGAAACGGCAGGAAGATATTTGAAGGTGATGTCATAGCGATTCCGGGGTCAAATAAAAAAGGGTTGCCTGCGGAGGTGCGTTATATGGAGCGTGACGGCAGTTTTCGCATGGAACGTATTGGCTATGTGCCCATAAGCCTGGATGGGGTCCAGTACTGGGGAGAGATTATCGGCAACGTGATCGACAATCCGGAGTTGATAGAATGGAGGCGGCGCAGATTGGAGATTACGCAGGGGACGTGATAATAGAGACGGAGCAGCGTACTGGACAGTCAGAAATCAGATAAAAAGGAGGTGGGGGCCGATGTCGGAGGCAGCGGAGAAGAAACCATCGGAGCGGATAAAGGAATTTCTTGATTTTGTCAGAGAATGCAGTTCTGGATACCGGCTGGCTTATGACATGGTTAATCAGGAAGACAGGAAGCTTCAGGATTTTGTGCACCAGGTCGAGTTCGCCTCAGATGATGAGGAACTGCACCGCGCTGCTGTAGAACTGCAGGAGAGCCGCAGAATGCGCCGGAGGAATAAGGACGAGGTTCAGCTGTACGAGGCTCTGGTAAAGTTCTTTGAGGGAAAGGGGCCTAAGGACACATTAAACCGCTTGGAGCAGCTCCTGGGGCAGCAGCGCAAGCATGAGGAATATCTTGCGAGTGAGAGGGTGTACAAACCGCGGATGAAATGACGGATTGAGGGGAGGGGATAACATTGGACAAGGTGGTACTGGAACAGTATATAGATGCTTGTAAGCTTATAAAAGAGACAGAAGAAGAAATCCGGAAGATAAAGAGACGCCGGGAGACTATTGTACAGGGAACCGTGAAAGGTTCCCTGCCAGATTTTCCTTACACGGAAAAGCGTTTTCATGTGTCAGGGCTTTCATATTCCGTAGTTTCCAGCCAAAGAGAGCTGGAAGAGGAAGAGAAGATTTTGGAGAAGAGAAAACAGAACGCGGCGATGATAAAACGGCAGGTGGAGGAATGGCTGAACACTATTCCGGTAAGAATTCAGAGAATTATCCAGAAAAGGTTTTTCGAGCAAAAATCTTGGAACGAAGTGGCCATGAGCATGGGAAGAAAAGCGACAGCGGATGGTGTGAGAATGGAATTTGAAAGATTTATGTCGGAAAAGGGAGTGTAAAATAAAGTTTGTTCGTTTTGTTCGCTCTGTTCGTTTTAAAAATGGTATAGTATAGACTGGAAAAACTGAAAGCTGACTGATACAGCCATCTGATTTTCTATCCTCCCCTATCATATACGGCAGCCAGGTGTCACAGCCTGGCTGCTGATTTTTTATCTTAAAACTCAAAAACGAAACGAATGAGAGGTGGTGATGCTTGGCAAGGGCACCAGACGCCAGGACGGAGCAGGCAAGGAAACTGTTCCAGGAAGGCAGGAAACTGATTGAAATTGCCCAGCTTCTGGATATCCCGGAGGGCACGATCCGGAGCTGGAAGAATCGATATAAATGGGATAATGGAAATGCAACGTTGCAAAAGAGAAAACGCAACGTTGCGAAACGCAAAGGCGGCCAGCCACACAACCAAAACGCCACAGGACACGGAGGCACTGGGCCGCCGGGAAATAAAAATGCAGTCACGACGGGAGAGTTTGAAGCTCTCCTTTTTGATTGCCTGGACGAGGAGGAGCGGCGCCTGGCCGAGTCTGTGCCGGAAGATAAGCGGATCCTTCAGATCCAGGAGATCCGGCTCCTCACTGTCCGGGAACGGCGTATGCTGAGACGGATTGAGGCTATAAGAGAATCTGTGGAGCGCCTGGATAGCGGAGAGCCGGCTGGGGAAATGACCCTGGTAAGTGTTGAAATCAGTGAGAAAGACGAGAAAAAGAAATATGAAGGCAAATTGGGCCAGATCCAGGCCATCGAGGAAGCCCTGACCCGGGTGCAGGCCAGGAAGCAGCGGGCGATTGAGTCCCTGCACAAGTTTGGATTTGACGACAGTCAGATTGGGCTGGAGCGGAAGCGGGTTGAGATGGCTGCGAGAGCCGCAGGCGAGACAGAGGACGAAGAAGAACCAGACGACGGTTTCCTTGACGCTTTGAACGGATCGGGGGACTGGAAAGACTGGGATCAGAAAGATGAAGAAACGGAAACAGATATTTAAGTTTAAGCCCTTTTCCCGCAGACAGCGTCTGGTAATGAACTGGTGGATGGACAGCAGTCCGGTGAAAGACTGCAATGGCATTATCGCTGATGGCGCGATCCGTTCAGGCAAGACGGTAGCTATGTCCCTGGGCTTTGTCTTCTGGGCCATGGAAAAATTTGACGGCCAGAACTTTATTATGGCAGGGAAGACCATCAGCTCTTTTAAACGCAATGTACTGCAGAACCTGAAGCTGATGCTGACAAGCAGGGGTTATCACTGGGTGTACCATCTGTCCGGCGATATTCCAAACATGCTGGAGGTTACACGGAAGGGGCGTACCAACTACTTTTATATCTTTGGCGGCAAAGACGAGGCGTCACAGGACCTGGTACAGGGTATCACGGCAGCTGGAGCATTTTTCGATGAGGTTGCTCTCATGCCGGAGTCCTTTGTCAATCAGGCGACAGGGCGGTGCTCTGTGGCCGGCAGTAAATTCTGGTTTAACTGCAATCCAGCGGGACCGACGCACTGGTTTAAGGTAAATTGGATAGACAAGAAAAAAGAAAAAGGTCTTGTCTATCTGCATTTTACCATGGATGATAACCTGAGCCTGGATAAAGCAGTCAAGGCCCGATACCGCGGCATGTACGCGGGTGTGTTCTTCCTGCGTTATATCAAAGGCATGTGGGCGGTAGCAGAAGGTCTGATCTACACTATGTGCACCAGATTGAACTATTACACGGATGAGGAGCGCCCTATAGGCCTGAAATCCATTGCCCAGAAATATATTGCGGTGGACTATGGAACCGCCAACCCCTGTGTATTTCTGGAGATATGGGATGATGGAGAAGCCATATGGATAGATCGGGAATACCGCTGGGACAGCCGGTCAGAGGAGTCCAGGCGGACAGGATCTCCCCAAAAGACAGACGCCCAGTATGCGGACGATATGGAGGCCTTCATGGGGACAGAGCCGGAGGACCAGTGTACGATTGTTGTTGACCCTTCGGCGGCTTCTTTCATTACGGAACTGAGAAACCATGGGTTCTATGTAAAGCCGGCGGACAATGAGGTGCTTGACGGAATCCGGGCGGTGGCCACGCTGCTGGCTCAAAAGAATATCATGATCAATCGGTCGTGTGTGGGACTGAAAGCGGAGATGCAGTCCTACGCGTGGGACGAGAAGGCAGCGGAGAGAGGCGAGGAAAAGCCGGTGAAGCAGATGGACCACGGACTCGACGCATTACGGTACTTTGTGAAAACGATATTGCCGAGTTGGAGGATAGGGATTATATGAGCAGAAAACGCGCAGGCCGCCGTACCAGGGCGGATACAACACAGACAAAGCAGGCGCCCATTTCCACAATGGACGCTTTTTCTAATCCGGCAGCCAGGATTGGTTTCGGAACCATGGATCTTCTGAATGCCACAGAGTATCCTCTGACCAGGCTGACTCAGAATTATCAGCTTCTGACCAGCCTGTACCGGGACAACTGGATCGTGCAGAACATCATTGCCACGATCCCCAACGACATGATCCGGAAATGGTATGAGATCAAATCAGCCATAGAACCAGAGTACATAGACCAAATGAAACATTTGGAACGTCAGACGCAGATACGAAAAAAGATCCTTTTGGGAATGTACTGGGGAAGGCTTTACGGCGGGGCAGCAGGGGTGATCCTGATTAAAGGCCAGAATGATCTGAGTCAGCCTCTTGAAATGGATACGGTTATGCCGGGGAGTTTTCTGGGACTGCAGATTCTGGACAGGTGGAACGGCGTTTATCCGGAAGGAGAGCTGGTCACAGACCCGGAGGATAAAGACTATGGCCTGCCTGCATATTATACGATCCGGGATGAAGAGACGGGACATATGATGGCCAGAGTACATCACAGCAGGGTGATCCGGTTTATCGGCCGGGAGCTTCCCTGGATAGAGCAGGTTACGGAGACATACTGGGGGGAGTCAGAGATCGAGGCAATCTACAATGAGGTGGTCCGGCGGGATAACGTGGCCGGCAACATCGCTGCTCTGACCTTTCGAGCGAATATCAATTATATGGAGACGGATGGGCTTGACCAGCTTCTGGGGACGGCCAACACGGAAATGCAGCGCCGCTTTTACAATCTGATGGCGGCACAATCCATTATGGAGAGCAACTTCGGTACCAGGGTGATCAACAAAGGAGACGCGATCCACAATACACAGTATACCTTCACAGGTCTGTCTGACGTATATGACCGCATTATGATGGATGTGGCGGGAGCGGCCCGGACGCCTGTAACAAAGCTGTTTGGGCGTTCTCCTTCCGGGCTCAACGCCACAGGGGAATCCGACATGCAGAATTATTATGATTACATCGACGGACTCCGGGAAACGGAGCTGAGAGGAATTATTGAACGGCTTCTTCCGATTATGGCTCTGTCAGCATGGGGACGGATTCCGGGTGACCTGGATATCGATTTTCCTCCCATGTGGACGCCGGACGCAAAGGAGATTGCTGAGATTGCGGAGAGAAAGACCAATACGGTCCTGGCGGTTTATCAGAATGATCTGATCGATTCTGCCGTAGCTCAGCAGGAGCTGCAGGCCATATCTGATGAAACCGGCATGTTCAGTAAAATATCGGATGAGAGTATTGAGGCGGGAAAGGGACAGACCTATACCAAAAGCCGGATGCTGGCGGATCCTGTGATGGGGTTGGAATTTCCGGAAGATTCATTTGAGGAGAAAACGGAATGACAAGGCTCATAAGACCGCCGAAGAATGCGGATGTAACTGCTTATATGAGAATGCTCTTTCTGAAGACGGAACAGGATCTGATCGCCGAGATATCCCGCAAGCGCAGAAGGGGGCTGGTGGATTACGCAGAAGTGGCTTCCCTGGAGCGGGTGCAGCGCATTCTCCAGAATATGGTAGATGAGTCATGGGCCTATGTGCCGGCAATGATCGAGACCATCTTTTACCGCTCAGGAAAAGATGCTGCCGGATACCGCAATGCCAGAACGCTTACAGCTACACAGACCGCAGTTGTACAGCAGCTTGGCAACAATCTGCTGGGAGAAATTACGGAGGCTTCGGAGACTGCTTTTAAAAGCGTGCAGACCCTATATACAATCGGCCGGCTGGAAGCGGATCCTTTTAGAGAAGCGGCGCTTAGACAGGTGGCAGCACAGGAAGCCATCGGAAGAGGATGGACCGTCACCAGTGAAAGGCTTACTCAGGAAATGCAGAATCAGGGAATTACCGCGTTTGTTGATAAGGCGGGAAGACGCTGGAGCCTGCGGGATTATACGAACATGGCGGTCCGGACGACGGCCAGACAGGCAGAGGTGGCCGCCATACTGACCGCCGATGATTATGATTTGTGGCAGATCGTCAAGATTGGAAGTACCTGCCCGGTCTGTGCGGCTCTGGAAGGCAGGGTGTACTCAAAAAGCGGCCAGAATCCGGATTATCCGCCTCTGTCTCTGGCGTTTGGCAAAGTGGATCCGTCCGGTTCCGATGACCTGACGAATACCTACCTGAATATTCATCCAAATTGTCTGCATAGCCTGATCAAATATACTACGATTGGTAAGTCTGACAAACAGATCCAGCGGGATAAAGATTTCTCAAACCCGGAAAAGAATCCTCTGGACCGGGATCCCCGGACGAAGAAGCAGATCGAGGCTTATCGGGAGAAGGAGCGGGCACGGCAGAAACTTTTGAGGGATAAGAAGCAGCATAAGGAATACCGTTCCATATTGGGGGATGAAGTGCCGAAAGACTTTGCAAAATTTCAGGAGATGAAGTATAATTATCCTGAGAAGTGGAATTCTTTAAAGCTGTCTTTTAGAAGAAAAAATAACTTGAATACGGATTTTTCAAGCCTGCAAGAACCGTTACAGCTGAAGCATGTGAAACAGGTTCTTTCAGAAATGGGGATCAGTTATGGCGATGCGAAAATAAAGATCATCCGAAACCCGGATTTGATAGGTAGAGGCTTTTTTGGATGGACGAATCCCAACGGGAAAGAAATCCAGCTGTATCCAGATTGCTTTATCTCACGGGAGGAATTGGTAAAAACTTTAGGACATGAAAGAGTTCATTTAGAGCAGCTGAAATTATGGGGGCCTGCGAAAACGAATGAGGAGGCAGTTTTCTATGAAAAGGGCCCGAGATTTTCAGAAGAATATTGGTGGGATGATTATAGGAGGAAAACCAACTATGATGGCAAAAGATCCGGTTAAATATGCGCTTTTGTTAGAACATGTGTATAGAGGTGAGAGTGTGACGTGCCCGGAGTGTAAGAAAGCAGGACTGCAGCATCATTTCTATGCGTCAAGAAAGGACAGGATAGGATTTGCCCAATTCCATTGCCCGCATTGCGATACGGATGCCCATTTGTGCAGGGTAAAATTTCCGGATGGGATTTTAACAGAAGATTTATAAAGATCCAATATTTATATTAAAGATCAGGAGGTGAACGCATGGCGAAAGATGATTATTTTGTAATTGTATACCGAATATTGACATATCTGTATGCCTGTTTTAAACAGGGAGAGAGACCGGATGTTGCCCTGTTCGGCTCGGATGCACTCGGGATCAATAACGGATATTGGGGCAACGTCATGGAGAGTCTTTTACCGGAGGGATATATTAAAGGAATTACCGTCCTTCCCCATATGGGAGAGGGATTTGGAATTAAAATTCTGGATCTGAGAATTACGCAGAAGGGGATCGAGTTTTTACAGGATAATTCCCAAATGGCAAAGGTGAAAGAGTTTTTGAAGACATTTAAAGAAACAGTACCAGGATTTTGATACGATACTTAGAAGGGAGGCCTTCTGATTAACATGATACAGTACTACGGCTACACCATAAGCCCTAACCAGATTGAGACTGGCGAGGGCTTTTTAATTTGCAGAAATGTCCCCATCGCCCGGACCGGGGATCAGGAGTATCTGGGGCGGGAGATCGGGCTGACGGGCCCTGAGGCCGATCAGGTGATAACGGTTCACCGTCCGCCGGAGGAGGTTTTTTCAGAGGCCGCTCTTGCCTCTTTTGAGGGGAAACCTGTCACCAACGACCATCCTCCTGGTCTGATCGGTCCTGACGACGTAATGGTCTATGGAAGAGGCCACGCCGAGCTGGTGCGGCGCGGATCCGGAAAGTGGGGAGATTATGTGGTGGCTGACCTGCATATCCATGCCAGAGAGCTGATCGATGCGGTCCAGGGCGGAAAGAGAGAGATCTCCTGCGGATATGAGTGTGAATATATCCGGGGCGAAGACGGGACATATAGTCAGAAGAACATCAGAGGGAATCACATAGCAGTCGTTGACCGGGGAAGAGCCGGGAAGCGGGCTGCTATTTTAGATTCAGCAAATAAACAGGCCTCAGGGCCGGAAAGGAATGGCATGAAGAAGAAAGGGTTATTTTTTAAGCTCTTCGGGCAGGCCGTAAAGGATAAGAGCCCGGAGGAGATCGAGCGGCTGGCCATGGATGCTGCGGCAGCTTTCGATGAGGACGGGGAAGCGCCCGGAGAGACTGGAAAAGGGAAGGAAGAGGCTGACAAGGGGAAGCAGGAGTCGGAAGACGAGTCAGCTATCGATGGGATTGTCGACAAAGTGATGGCCAGGCTTGCGGCCAGGGAGGCTGAAAAAGAGAAGGAGCAGGCAAAAGATTCCCTTGATGCAGCCATCGCGCAGCTGACCGGGGACGCGGCAGAAGAAGAGACTCCCGGCGTCATTTCCGCAGGAGAGAATGACAAAAGCTGCGGCATGGACAGGGAGCTGGCGGCGGGAATCCTGAAAGCCATGAGGCCTTCTGTGTCCGCAATCAAGGACCCGGTGCAGCGCAAAGCCGTATCCGATGCCCTCATCGATCTGGTGACTGCCCATGACGAGAAAAGCGATATCGCAGCGATTCTCCAGGCGAGCCGGAAGAACGGACAGCACAGGGCAGAGACAAAACCGGCTTCCATGGATACGGACGCGATCCAGGCGCTGTATGACAATCTGAATCCCCATAGAAGAAAGGAGACGAAATAGATGAAAGGACAGACGATCGGAAAGACGATGCCTCATGGATATGCAGGAAGTTATGCCAGGCAGCCTGACATGGTAGTGGATACGGCTCCGTTGTCCGGCACGGAAGAAGTCCCCTTCGGGGCTCCGGTAATGATGGGTGCCGGCGGGGCGGCAGCGCCCTGGGCAGCAGGTTCTGGTGAAGATAAGTTTTGGGGCGTGGCTGTGCGGGAAATAAAGTCCTCCTTGAATTATCTGAACCAGAACAAAGGAGGGTATCGCCCGGGCGAGGCAGTGTCTGTGATGAAGCGGGGCTGTGTAAACGTGATCTGTCAGAGCGGAACTCCCTCTCCCGGGGGAAAGGTGTTTGTACGGACCACGGCAAATCCCGCAAAGCCTAATCTGGCGGTAGGAGGATTTGAAGCTGCGGAAGATAAAGCGGACAGCACCGTTTACACAGCAGAGCTGAGTTCCGTGCGGTGGAAGGGGACTGCAGATGCCAACGGTGTGGCAGAGCTGAGGATCCTGACTATGACGAATGCATAAGGAGGTAACGTGAGATGGCATTTAAAAATGTTGGTACATTTGACATCGGAAAGGCGGCGACACCGTCGGCAGGCAACAGAAATGCAGCGGTATTTAACATGGATGCGGCGGGGATCGCGTCGGGTCAGGCTTTTCTGACTTCCGAGCTGGAGAAGAGGGACATGATGGTCAGAACACCCCTTACCAGTTTTACTTATGGACGCGACGTTCCCGTCAGGGTAGGAGGCGGATGGGCCGAGTTTGTTTCCTCCATGCAGGTGGGATACGGCATCGCAGGAGGTTCTGGAGACGGGCTTATGCATTCCGGCGGAGCCAACGGGATCCCCATGATCCAGGCGGATTTTTCCAAGGGCCTTTTTAAGACCCATATGATCGCCGCAGGGACCCGGGTGATGTGGGTTGATATGCAGAGAGGCAACATGACGGGGCGTAATATGGACAGTCTGCTCCGCGACGGTCTGCGCATGACTTATGATAAGCATATGGACGAAAATACTTATACAGGGTTTTCCCGTTATGACACTACCGGACTGATCAATAATCCGGAGGTGACTGTAATGGATGCGGCTTCCAATGGGGCCGCGGCCCCCAGCACCAAATGGAAGGATAAAACCCCGGATCAGATTCTGAAGGATGTGAATGATGTGATCCTTGCCACGTGGGAGAGGGCGGAGTATGACCGCGATGCGGTTCCGAACCACATCATCATGCCTTATGAGCAGTATAATTACATTGCCACGAAAAAAGTGACGGAGCTGGCGGAAAAGACGATCCTGACTTTTCTCCTGGAAAATAATGTGGCGAAACACAACGGGGCGGACCTGTTTATCGGCGCTACGGGCTGGTGTAAAGGCGTGGGGGACGCGGGGGAGGATCGCCTGGCTGCTTACTGCAACAAGGAGCGGTATCTTGCCATGGATGAGCTGGTGCCTCTTACCCGTGCCATGACCGGTCCCAACACGGCGGAATTCTGCTACGATACGGCTTATGCCGGAAACCTGTCGGAAGTTCAGGTGTTCTATGAGCAGACTATTACCTATATGGACGGAATCTAAGGAGGGCAGACTGATGTTTATCGTATCAAAGAGAAATTATCAGGTGAGGCGGGCTGACGGTTCGCCTTATCTGATCCGGAAGGATTTTGTCGGGGAGATCCCGGAGGATGTGGCCGGGAGCAATCTGGTGCAGCGCGCAATCAGAGGCGGGATGATCTTTGTCCCCGAGGGTTCCAGGGATAAGCAGCTGGAAGAGGCAGAGGCAGAAGCGGCGGAAAAGGCGGCGGGGAATGATATCCGTCCGGATGCGGAACAGGCAGAAGAGAAGAAGGATTCGGAGAAAGGAAAGAAGGCTGACGGTTCAAACCGCGGGACTCCGAAAAGCGGAGGTGGCACATGATGCGGACAGAAGGCTGTGGTGATCCTGCCGCTCCTTCTTTTACAGGAGCGAAGGCAGCAGCAGCCAATATACCGCAGCCCGGGGAACAGGGAAACTATACCGCAGAGCTGTTTTGGGAGGATTTTCCCCAGTTTACGAGACATGTTTCTCCCGGGGAAGGCGAAGGGGAACTGATGAGAGAGAGCCTGATACCGGAAAAGATGCTCCTTCAGTTCATCAGGCAGGCCAATGACAGCGTGCTCCCTTCCCGCTGGGGGAGTATGTGGCAGTATGCCGCAGGGCTTTATACAGCCCATTTTGTCTCTCTGTATCTGAAAACTTATGCCTCCGGTTCCGACAGTGCCGCTCAGGCTGCGGCTGGTGCAGATCAGACGGGAGTCGTGAGATCTGCCGCTATGGGGGACACCTCCATCAGCTATGACAACAGCGCTGTTACGGCCGGAACGGAGAAATGGGGAACCTGGAACGCCACGCAGTACGGCGCCCAGCTGGTGACCATGGCCCGCATGGCGGGGATAGGAGGGCTGTACGTCATATGATTTTTGACAATCCTGTTTTCAGATCCTGGTATACAGATACGGTTGACATTTACCGGGTCGTACCGGTGAGCAGCGGCAATCTGGACAGGCAGGAGAGAGTAAAAGTCAATGCCTCTCCGGTTCCCTGCCGGATCTACAGCCTTTCAAAGGACGGGCCTAATCTGACAGCAAATGCGGCCAGGGAGCGGTCCTCACAGAAGATGGCATGTGACCTGTCGGTGGATATAAAGGCCGGAGATGAGCTGATGATCATAAGAGGCGGGAATCTGAGTTATGCAAATGAACCGGAACGGTTTTTTGCGGGAAATCCCGCAGATTATTATGATCCGGTAGGAGGGGCTCTCACGGGTCTGCAGCACAAGGAAGTGGGTCTGCTGTCCGACAATATTATCGGGAAGGGGTGAGAAAATGTCGAGTTTTGGGAGCCAGATCAGAAAAAGGCTGGAGCAGCTGCGCCGTGCGGGACAGAATGTTCCCCGGATCATGGCGGAAGTGGCAGAGGGAGCGACCATTGAGGCAGTCAGAGTGGCCGCAGAAAACACCCCGCCAAACGGGGGCGCTCCCATCGCCGGGACGAACATGAGGAGCGGACAGATGGCGCAGCACTGGCAGGTGGACAGTAAAACCGCTCCTGCTTACTGTAATGGCAGTATAAGAACGGAACTCAATAACAATATGCAGTATGCTTCTTATGTGAATGACGGTCATAGAGTAGATAAACATTTTGTGCCGGGTCTCACGATTAATAAAGATTCCGGGCTTTTGGAGGAAGATCCCAATAATGAAAAAGGAATCATGGTAGGAACAAAAACCACCTATGTAGAGGGAAAGTACATGAAGCAGAAGGCCATCAGGAGGTATCGCACAGTGGTGCGCAAGGAGCTTGACAAACGGGTCAGGGAGGCTGTGAGATGATCTTCACGCTGGAACACATCGTGAACAGCCTGGCTGGCCTGCTGAAAGCAGAATACCCGGAATATCCTGTTTATGACAGTCCGAACCAGCAGGGGACTCGTTTCCCCTGTTTCTTTATTTTTTTCATGCCTTCTACTGTAGATTCCCATGTAGGAGACCGTTTTTTGCGGGATCTGGGAATTGATATTGTATTCGTCCAGCAGCGCAATCTTGTCAATGGAAATGTCCGGATCCACGCCATCGCCCAGTACCTGGATGAGACACTGGAGCTGTTTCCTTATTCTGACGGAAGCTCTGACCCGGTTATGATCCGAACCTTTGAGAGGCAATGGAAGAATGAGGATATGGAACTGCATTATCAGTTTCATATCAGACAGAGAGTGGCGCTGCCGAGAGAGAACATGTTGATGAGAGAAATGGAGGAGAATCATGGATACGTCAAAACAGACGGAACCGGTTAAAACGTTACAGGCGGAGAAGGAATATCCGACGGAGAAGCTTTTAAAAAGCAGCCACCTGGCCGGTTATCAGAGAGATTTTGCAAAGGTGATCCTGACAGAGCCAAAGTATACCATATCGGAGGCAAAGGCAGTGTTGGATAAGGCGTTGAAGGGAAAAGAAAGGAAGTGAAAGCATGGCAGGAGGAATATGGACCAGCCAGAACAAAGTGCAGCCGGGCGTCTACATTAATACGAAATCTCAGGGAAATCTCCCTGTCAGTTTCGGAGAAAAGGGTGTTGTGGCTATCGCAGAACCCCTCTCCTGGGGGCCCGCGGGTGTGATCCGGGAGATCATCCCGGGAGAGGATCTGCGTCCTTATATCGGTTATGACATCACCAGTGAAAAAGCGCTGTTCCTTCGTGAGATCATGAAGGGAAGTGATACTACAGACGGGCCGGTGAAGATTCTGCTCTACCGTCCCGCGGGCGCCGGCGGTGGGAAAGCAGCGGCAGAGATCGGCAGTCTGACGGTCACTGCTCTGTGTGAGGGGCGGCGTGGAAATGACATTACGGTCATCGTGGCCGGGGATCCGGACAGAGAAGGTGTGTTCGACGTTTCTACTATAATCGACGGGATTATTGCAGATACGCAGTCCGTAACAGATGCAAAGGAACTGTCAGAAAATGACTGGGTAGTATTTTCCGGCTCGGGGACTCTGGAAGATCATGCAGGGGTGCCTCTTACCGGAGGAGCGGATCCCAAGGTAACGTCCGCCGACTATGCGCAGTTTCTCCAGGTGCTGGAACCGTATCCGTTTGACATCCTGATCTATGACGGAACAGACAGCGTTGTCATACAGGCGATGGCAGCTTTTGTGAAGCGTGTTTCGGAGGGAGCGGGTTTCAAGTGCCAGGCGGTGATGGCAGAAGCACAGAGTTGTAACAGTGAATGGGTGATCTCTGTGAACAATGGTGTAAAATTATCTGACGGGACGGTTTTGACGCCTCAGCAGGCTGTATGGTGGCTGGGCGGAGCAGAGGCAGGAGCCAGATATCACCAGTCTCTGACCTATGCCCGGTATCCCGGAGCGGTTGAGGTCTTCCCCAAATTGACAGATTCTCAGATTACGGAGGCAATTAAGGCGGGAGAGATCGTTTTCGTTGACAATTTTGGTACCGTAAAGGTCTGTACTGACATCAATACCTTTACTTCTTTTACAGCAGAGAAGCAGAGAGACTATTCCAAAAACCGGGTTATGCGGGTGCTCAATCAGTTCTGCAATGACGTCTATCGGGAGTTCAGCCTGTATTACATCGGCAAGGTAAATAACACGGATACGGGGAGGAATCTTCTGAAAGGGTGGATCACAGGATACTTTAATGAAATGCAGGCCAATGGCGGTATCCGTGATTTCAGCCCTGACGATGTGACTCTGAGGCAGGGGGAAGAGAGAGATTCGGTAATGGTCCATACCATGCTCCAGCCTGTGGACAGTATTGAAAAGATTTACATTACGGTAACGGTGGCAGCCAACACGGCAGAGATGTAAGGAGGCGGATAAATGAGTTTCTTACTGGAAAGGGATGCACTGAACGGAAAATCCGGAAGTGCATTTGCAACGATCAACGGGGAAAATCATGAGATGTTCGGAATGAAAAAATTCCAGTCCGATGCAGAGTTTCAGGAGTCGGATTTTAAAGTGGTGGGGACCACTCTGGTTCAGAAAAAAACCACGGGGGTCTCTCTGACAGGGACTATGACCATCTATTATGGGACCCCTCATTTTCTCAGGCTGCTTCAGGAATACTTAAAGACCGGAAAACTGCCCTATTTTACCCTGCAGATCACCAATGATGATCCATCTACCAGCGTCGGGTCTCAGACAGTGGTTCTGTATAATGTGAAGCTGCAGAAACTCCCGGTGGCCATGCTGGATGCGGACGCGGATTTTCTGGAGATGGAAGTATCATTTTCGTACACAAACATCGAGGTCCTTGACTGGTTTAAGGACCCGGCGCAATTGGGATAAGGAGAAGACTATGGGAGATATCAGAGCATTTTTACAGCCCCCGGTCATGGACGAGACCAGGGAGGTAATGATTTCGAAAAGATTTAAAGACAGTGAGGGAAAGCCCAGGCCGTTTCTGATCCGGGTCATTGATCAGGAGACCAATGGAAAACTGATAAAACAGGCTACGATCCGGACAAAAGTTAATGGCCTTGTGACCCAGGAACTGGACAGCGACAGATACGGAAAGTTGCTGGTGGCCTCCTGCGTGGTGGAGCCTAATTTTAAGGATGCGGAGATCTGTAAGTACTATAAGACAATGGATCCTCTTGAGGTTCCCGGAAGGATGCTGACTGCCGGGGAGTATGGCCGGCTGGTAAAAGCCATCAAACAGGTCAACGACATGGTGACGTCGGAAGAAGAGTTTGAGGAGCTGAGGGAAGAAGCAAAAAACTCGTAGGGGGAAATACCTGGATGGTGCAGCTGTGCCAGAGGATGCTGTGCGATCACGGTATCTTTCCCCTGGATCTGTTGCAGAGAAGTCTGAAAGAAAGACTTTTTATGTCGGCACTTCTGGAAAAAGAATCAAAGGAGATCAAAAGGAGGTAGGATATGGGGCAGATCACAGAGACTCTGACATTGACGGACCAGTTTTCTGCCCCATGGCGGGACTTTATTGATCTGGGAAATCGGGCAGTGCAGTCCATATCTGTTCTGGATCAGAACCTGACAAGCGCTTTAAATCAGACAGGAGAGGCAACCATAGAGGCTCTTCAAAATATGGAGTCTGCATCCCGTGATACCAATCGTCTCCTGGGGCAAATGATACAAAACCAGTATGGTCAGGAGAACGCAGTCAGGGGGACGGACCGGGCCGCAGGAAGTCTGCTTTCCACATTTAAGAAGATCGCAGCCGTGGCGGGAAGCTCCCTTTTTGTAAAGGCCTTTGTCGGCATGTCGGATACACAGACCATGCTCGGTTCCCGATTAAATCTGATGATGAATCAGATGAATGACGGACTCAGGACCACAAAGGAACTGCAGGAGGAAATCTTCCAGTCGGCAGAAAGGGCGAGAGGGGATTATCTGGCAACTGCGGATGCCGTGTCAAAGCTGGGGCTGATGGCGGGCAGCGCATTTTCCGGAACGGATGAGATCGTTGCCTTTATGGAGCAGATCAATAAACAGTTCACCATTGCGGGGACGGAGGCTTCCGGCATCCAGGCCGCCATGCTGCAGCTTACTCAGGCCATGGGCTCCGGAGTGCTCAGGGGAGAGGAATACAACAGCATCCTGGAACAGGCTCCCAATATTATCCAGAATATCGGCAAATACATTGAGAGCAATGAGGATGTCATGGCTGCAGCAGCCGACGCCATGGATATGAAAGCAGAGGACCTGGCCGGGAATGTTCAGAAATATCTGAAGGATCTGGCGGGGGAGGGTTTTCTTTCTGCGGAACTGGTGAAGGCGGCCATGTTCTCTGCTGCGGACGAGACCAATGAGAAATTTGAGTCCATGCCGAAGACATTTCAGCAGATCGGGGCTTCTTTCCGCAATCACGTTTTCCAGGCTTTTGAGCCGGTATTTGAGCGGATGAGGGAGATCGGGAACAGTGATTCTTTTGGGGAGTTTGTGAACGGCGCCGTTTATGGCATGTCTGTCCTGGCGGGAGCAGCCGCGGATGCCTTTGATGCGATGATAACCGGCGCTTCCTGGGTGGGAGATCATCTGAATATGATTCTGCCGGTGCTGGGAGCTATCGGGGTCGCCTATGGGCTCCTTCATATCAAAGCTCTCCTGACGGCCGGAGCCAATGTTGCTGCTGCGCTGGCTAGTGCGGCAGCATGGACCATTGCACATTTACCCGTCATACTGCTGGCTGCCATGCTGGTAGGGGCCCTGCTGAGCGCACGACAGTTTCAGTTCGGCATGGAGGATGTAGGGGCGGCAGTAGGAGGCATGCTTGGAACCCTGTACGCCATAGGTTACGATACCTTTGCCAATCTGTGGAATCTGATCGCCTCTTTTGCTGAATTCTTTACAAATGTGTGGAATGCCCCTCTGGCAGCCACAGCCAGGTTGTTTTTTGACGTGTTTGATACGATCCTTGGAATCGTTGAGACGGTTGCAGGAGCCATCGACTCGCTTCTGGGAAGTAATCTGCAAAGCGCTGTTTCCGGCTTTCGCGATAAGATGTCAGACTGGGTGGACAGTACGTTTGCGGAAAATGCAGTTGAGATTAAACGGATGTCGATGCTGAACGTGAAGGATAAGGCGGACCAGTGGAGTCAGTACGGAGGAAATCTGGGTTCAAAGCTGGATAACATGAGCTTTCATCTGGAGGACATTGCGGGAAGCTTCTCGGGATTTAACATGAATGATCTTTCCCTGGGAGAGCAGGCGGACATTGAAAAAGTGGGGAGTGTAGGAAACGTAAAAAATGTAGAGGGAGACGTTCGTCTTGCCGATGAGGATCTGAAGCTTTACAGGGATCTGGCAGAGAGGCGCTACATGAACCAGATCGAACTGAAGACGCTGGCTCCGAATATTAATGTGACGCTGCCGGCGGGGGCGGCCGGAAACTTAAACGCTTCCGATGTGGCGGACCACATAAAAAAAATACTGATTGAACAGATGAACTCCCACACGGACAAGTCTCATTAGGCAGGAGGGTGAGATGGTGAAACTGAAAAACGGCTGCTCCATCTATATTGTATTTGGAGGAAAGAAAGCCAGGCTCCCGGTCAATCCGGAGGAGATCGAGATTCATTATCCTACAGATAATAAAAAATATGATATCCTTGGAAGCGGACAGATCGTGGTTCCCAGGAAACCGTCGCTGAAAGTGGTTTCCTGGGAAGGCTTTTTCCCCGGAGATCTGGAGGCTCCCTATGTTAATGGAGGAGCGCGGCTGCCGGAATACTATGTAAATGCTTTTGAGAAGGCTCTCAGGGATAAGCAGGTATGCCGTCTCATCATCTTCCGCTCCGGGCTTTACGATACGAACATGAAATGCATTGTATCCAATTTTGAGACGACGGACAAAGGCGGAGAACCAGAAGATATTTTCTATTCCCTGGAGTTACTGGAATACAGGTCTTATGCCCCGGAGACAGTGGCTGTTGTGACTGCTCCGGGGACGGCAGAGGAGTCTGTCCAATCGGTAAATGAAACGGCGAGAGCCGTGGAAACCCCGGTTCTCCGGGTGGGCGCTCCTGTTATTGTCAATGGAGAATACTGTTATGACAGCTATGGAGCCAGGCCTCACGGAACGGCCAGCGACCTGAATACGGAGGTCACCAGGATTGTATCCGGAAATCCGTATCCTGTCCATGTAGGACATTATGGCTGGGTCCGGGAAAGCCAGCTTCAGATCGTGGGGTGACGGGATGAAGGTGTCATTATTGGTCCAGGTCAGAGATAAAGGCCTGAAAGGAGCAAGCCAGACGATGATCTTTGACTATGGGCCTGTAGTAAGAGAGATTGAGATCACCAGCAATCGTCTGGATACTCCGGGGAGGATGGTATTTACATGTCTGAAAGCAGACTCTGTTAAAATCCAGGAAGGAAGTGCAGTAGAGTTTGAAATCGACGGGATAAAAATGTTCAAAGGATATATCTTTACCGTGGAATGCAGCCAGGACGACAAAGTAATCTATACAGCTTATGATCAGCTGAGATATCTGAAAGCAAAGGCAAGCTATGTGTTTGAAAACATGTCCCTGCCTCAGATCATACAGAGAATAGCCGCTGACTTTGGACTGACAACGGGAATCCTGGAAGAGACAGGATACATATTTCCCTGTTTGATCCTGGAAGATGAGAGTTGTCTGGATATTATTTTTGAAGCTTTGTATCAGACCATAATCCATACAGGGAAAATCTTTGTATTTTATGATGACGCAGGAGTTCTGACTTTAACAGAAGCCAGGAATCTGTTTGAGCAGACTCTCATAGGAGGCGGGAGTCTTGCCATTGGGTATACCTATAAGAGGGATATTGATTCCGATACCTACAACAGGATCAAACTGGTGAAAAAGAATGAACAGAGCGGACGCACAGACGTCTATCTTCATGAGGATACAGAGACGATCAGGAAGTGGGGAGTCCTTCAGTATTACAGCCAGATCAATGAAAATCTCAATGAGGCCCAGATAGACGAACTGTGCAGCCTGTATCTTAAGTATTACAACAGGGTTCTTCAAACACTGACGCTGGAGGCTCTGGGAGTGCCGGCTATCCGGGCAGGTTCCATCATTCCTGTGCGGATCGAAGCGGTTCCGGAGCTTTCGGTGACAAGGCTTCTTCTGGCGGAGAAGGTGACCCACAATTTTAAAGGGGATGATCATACCATGAGTATCGAAGTCAGGTCTTTTGATCAGCTGGGAGGTGAGGGAATTGTCTGAACTGGTGGGAGTGATCCAGCAGATTGTGCAGAATACGGTACAGGCTATGAAACCGGCGGACATGGCCACAGGAACCGTAATTTCTGCCTCTCCTCTGTCTGTACAGCCGGATATCCACATGCCTCCTCTGCCGGAGAAAGCTCTGATACTGACTGACATGGTCAGAGAGAGGACAGTAGATGTACAGGGAGGCGACGGAAGGGTCGTGGTGAGAGAAGGACTGAGATCCGGGGATAAGGTTCTCATGCTGCGGGTGCAGAATGGTCAGAGGTATCTGATTCTGTCGAAAATAACATAGGGGGAAGGCCATGGCTGTTTTACCGGAAAACACAGATTTTCAGATGTCTCTGGAATCTGCAAAGAAACCTACTTATACATTTATCATCGACTGGTCTGCCAGGCAGATATCGGGAATGGATTCCGGACTTGCTGCGATGCGTCAGGCGGCGGAGATCATTCTGCAGAATGAAAGGTTTCGATGGCAGATCTATTCTTCTGATTTTGGCAGTGAACTGGAGGACCTGGCAGGAGAAGAGTACGATTATATTGTCAGCGAGATCCCCAGGCGGATCAAAGAGGCATTTTCTTCAGATAAAAGATTTCTGTCGACAGAAAATTTTGTATTTTCAGAACCTGGAGAAGATCACATGATCTGCACATTTGACGTGGTGACTGTGTTCGGTTCATTTAGAAAAGAGGTAACCTTATGATCGATTTCAGCGGATACACCGCTAAGGCCATTGAGAAAGCCATGCTTGACCAGGTTCCGGATCACATAGACACCAGGGAGGGCAGCATGATCCAGACGGCTCTCGGACCTGTGGCATGGTATCTGGAAGGTCTGTATATGACCCTGAGCCATGTACAGGAAAACGCTTATGCCGACACAGCGGCAGGGGAATATCTGGATCTGATCGTACAGCAGAGGGGATTGTTCCGCAATAAGGCAGTACCTGCAGTGCGAAAAGGAATATTTAATACAACGGTTTCCACCGGGGCCCGATTTAAAACCATCAATGGCGGAGATTCCGTGATCTTTCTGGTTGGATCCAGGCTGACTGATTACAGAGACGGCTGTGTTTATGAGATGATCTGTCAGACGCCCGGGCTTGCCGGCAATAACTATACAGGCAGTCTTCTTCCCATCACAGCAGTTCCGGGTCTGACTTCGGCGGTTCTTGGAGAGATCATTACTGCGGGAGCAGAAGAAGAGAGTGATGAATCACTGAGGTCCAGATATTTTGAAACCTTCCGCATGGAGGCCTTTGGCGGGAACATCCAGTCCTATCGGAATGAAATTCTGGCCATTGCCGGCGTAGGGGCGGTGCAGGTGTATCCGGTATGGAACGGAGGAGGCACCGTCCTCTGCAGTATCCTGGGATCCGATTTTAATCCGGCCCTCCCGGCCCTGGTTCAGACGGTCCAGAACATCATCTGTCCTCCGGAAGAGGGAGAAACCGAACCGTCTGCCAACGGGTACGGTAAGGCTCCCATTGGTGCAGCCGTAACCATCACAACGGGTTCTCCTCTGGTTCTGGACATCGCCTGTGAGATTGACTTTGTCTCCGGCCTTCAAAACGGCGAGGAAGCCTGCAGGCAGCAGATAGAGGAAAGGATACAGGAATATCTGGATGCGGTCAATCAGACATGGGGAAAGCCACTTGCAGGGTACAAAGTAGATTATTCAGTAACCGTGTATATTTCCCGTATTATTTATGCTCTTCTGACCATCAGCGATATTGTAAACGTGTCAAATGTGCGGATCAATGGCTCAGAGAGTGATCTGCGGCTGATCGAAAACGCCGATCTGCAGCAGGTGGCAGTACTGGGTGAGGTGGTGATCAACCATGGATAAAAGGGCATCGGAAGTCTTATGGGATCAGCTTCCGATATATTTCCGCCCTGTCATGGAGTTTCAGGAGATAGTAAAAGCTCATGGTCATGGCGTTGATCAGGTAAATGCCTGGATGATCCGGATGCGGGATAATTTTTATATTGCCAGCTGTGATGAACAGACGTTAATGTATTATGAGAAACTGCTGGGGATCAATAAAAACAGAAGTCTTTCCCTGGAGGAGAGGCGGTCTATTGTCCTTATGCGATACAACAGGCGATCTCTGTACACACTGCCCATGCTGAAAGGGATGCTGGAGGCCGCCGTGGGAAAGGGTCATTACTCTGTAAATTGTTCTTATGGAAGCTATCAGATGAAGATAACCATTATAGAGCAGGATACAGAGCTGGTGAGAGAACTGTATAATACGATAGCGCTGATGAATCCTGCCCACCTTATATTACTGCTGTGTGCAGAGTATCAGGGACGGCATGAGATATCCATAGAACAGAAAGCGGCTGTTCACTTTGCTATGAGTTTCTACCCACGCTTCAACCAGGAGAGGTTGAAATTAAACCGAATCTGGAAGCTAAATGGGGGAAGAAAGCTGAACGGTTACAATAGCCGGGAAACCATAGACCTTTACCCCATGTCGGCCAGATTCCGGACGGCTGCGGAGGGTACGCTGGAGGAAGAGGTCAGGGTACATCTGCTGGCCGGTGCCGGTGAGAAGGAATGGGTCAGAAGCCAGGCGGTGATCCTTATCAGGGAGTCCACGGACTGCAGCTCAGGGGCCGATCAGAGGGTGGCTATAAAGACGCAGGCGGCGGAAGCCTGGGGAGAAGAGACACAAGTCCGTTTGAGAGCATACGCACAGGAGCGGGTTGAAGACGGAGAAAGGCTTCAGATATCCTCCTCTGTGGCGTGTAAAACAGCCATCGGGGAACGACAGGCGGTGAGGACATCAGCGGCAGTCACTGTGGAGGCAGGAGAAATCAGGGTATACAACAAGAACCGTCTGGACAGCGGTTTTAGACTGAATGGAAGACGAAAATTAAACGGCGGCACAGAGCTGCGATAAAGGAGGTTTGGATCATGGCAGACAACAAAGGAGTCATCACGGCAGCGGGAAGGAAGAAGCTCTGCAGGGCCCACGCGGGAGACGGGACTCTGCCGGCGATTACCAAAATGGCTTGGGGAAACGGAGGCGTGGACGAGACAGGACAGCCCATCTCCACTACAGGCAATGAGATCGGGCTCTACAATGAGCTCCTGGTCAAGGATATCGAGTCCCATACTTATGTAAATGAAGGAGAGACCACCTGCCGGTATACGGCCACCCTGGAGGCAGGGGAGCTGTCGGGAGAGGAGATCTCCGAGATGGGGCTGTACGACGCGGACGGGGATCTGGTGGCTTACCGGACCTTTATGCGCAAGGGCAAGGACGCGGATATCCCCCAGATCTATGACATGGAAGAGATCTTCTGATGGAAGGAGGCGAAAGGGAGAGGTGGCTTTTGAGATCAAGAACCCTCCGGAGTTTACGTTGGAGGTAGAGCAGTGGACCAGGGAGACAGATGCCGATGGCAGCGAGATGGCCAAAGGCGTCATCGAACCCATGTTAAACAATGAGGTGTACCTTAAGTCGGAGATGGAGCGGCAGGAACACACAGCCCTGGTGACCCTGAGGGCAGCCGGCTGGACCGGAAGCGCGGCACCCTATACCCAGACCGTGCAGGTACCTGGGGCCAGGGAAGGCCTGGAGCCTATGGTGGTCAGCGCCCTGGCGGACGGGGCGTCCCCGGAAGCGCAGAAGAACTACATAAAGGCCTACGGGATCCTCTGCAGCGGCACCGGTGTCATGGGGGACGGGACGGCGACCTTTAAGGTGTATAAAAAGCCTGGGGTGGATATCACCATAGGCTTGAGAGGGGTGAGGGGATGAGCAGGATCTGGATGCCTGGCGGGGCAGGAGGCGCAGACGTGGACGTGGTGACGGCCGGAGCCGGCGATGTCTTAAAGGGCAAGGTGATCGTGGGGCCGGACGGGGAGCCTTTAACCGGGACCCTGGCCTTAAGCGGCGACGCGGGGGACTCCATGGTGCTGTCCGGAAAGACCTACTACAACACGGATCCCAAACAGAAACGGACCGGCGCTATGACTAACCAGGGGGCAAAGACCGCAGCGCTGAACTGTGGGGGATCATATACGATTCCTGCCGGATATCACAACGGATCCGGGAAGGTGACAGCGAATAGTCTGGCTTCTCAGACCGGGGTACAGAGCGGCAAGACTGCGGCGGGAGCCGCCCAGATCCAGACAGGATATGAGGCCTGGGTTAATGGGGGAAGAGTCACGGGGAGTATGGCGACGATGAACGGAGGGACATATACGCCGTCAGGGTCGCAGCAGACAATTTCATGCTCTGGCAAAAAGATGAATAGCAATATTATCATCTCTGCCATTCCCTCTAAATATGTGGATGTCACGGCGGCCCAAACGGTTTTTAGTAATGGGGTATGCCGCTTAATTAAGAGGGTATACCCCTACTACATAAGAAGCAGCCGATCGGGAAGTCCATCATCCAGTACCAGATATACAGTGGATGAATCCAATCCCATTACATACGATACCACTAACGGAAACGCCTTATTGACAAAAGAAAAGGATTCAAGCGGTTACTATTACCTTTTGGTATTGGATGGCAGTATAAGATATGGACACTTTAAAAAAATAAAGTTTGACGTGAGCGGTTCCACGTTTCATGTAAATTCAATCGAATATGTAGGCGTGTATGGCGGATTTATAACCGGCAATAATCAGACTCTTACAGGGATTTTCAGCGCACAGGGACCGAAGGGATGGAACAGACAGACGATTACCGTAGATATACCATCAACGCTGTCAAAAGACTTATACTTTTTGGCGTTTAGAGTATGGTATAACGGCATTGATCAGTGGGGAGACAGTTTTCGAGGCGGCGCCTGTATCCATTCTGTAATATTGAGTGCCTAAATTTATACGAAGAAAACTCAGAAAGTGAGGTAAAATCATGAGAGCATTAGTCATCTACGATCTGACCGGCCGGGTCTGGCAGATCATCTACGGCGAGGAGGAAGTCCCCCAGGGCTTGACCGCCGCATTCGTGGATATCCCGGAGGGGGCACAGCTGGAACGCATGGACGTGACAGACCCGGGGAATCCGAAACCGGTATTCCACTACCTTCCGGAGACCGACATCGGCAGGCTCCAGAAACAGGTGGAGGAGCTGGAGGGAGAGCTGACCGACACCCAGCTGGCCCTGGCAGAGCAGTATGAGGAAAACCTGTCCCTGCAGGAGGAAGTCACAAACACCCAGCTGGCGCTGGTGGAACTCTATGAAGGGAAGGAGGTGTGACCATGGCAAAGGTGTATGCAGATCTGATCCGAAAGGGACGTAAGACTCTGGAGCAGGTGCCGGAGAAGTTAAGGGCAGAAGTCGAGGCGCTTCTTCATGCTTAGGCTGCTGCTCTTTTTTGTGCTGAGAAAGGAGGTGGAAGAGATGGCAGTGATCTATGCAGCCCTGATCGTCAAGGGGAAAAAGACGTGCGCGCAGGTACCAGAGAAGATCCGGGAACAGGTGAGGCAGGTTCTCGTGGATCTGGAGTGTCCGGAGCTGGCGGAAGAATAGGAGACACAGAGGCAGCGAAGCGGGGAATAAGGATTGTCGGATAATGGAAACTATGGTATGATGTGAAAGGAAACAACCGTGTTACAAGGTGGTAAGCCTCCCTAACTTGAAAAAGAAGGGAGGTGGTGCATATGACTACATATGAAGCGTTAAGCCTGCTGTTTTTGGGCGGCACTTTTCAGGTCGCACTGCTTGCCTATATTGATAGGAACAACAAGCGAAAATAAATAAACCTACCTTGTGCTTGGCGGCCGGGGTAGGTTTATAACTGCTTACGGAGGTCAACCACTTTGTGGGCGGTTGTTTCTCCTATGTCTAAACTATAGCATATTTAAGGGAGGGGTGCAACCCTCTTTTTTTCATGAGAAAGAGGTGAGAAAGAGGAAATGGAAACAATCATGCAGTACATTGCCGTACACTGGGTGGAGTGGCTTTTCGTGGCCATCTCCGCCCTTTTAAGTTTTGGATACCGTCAGATCACAAAGCGGCAGAAAGAAGAGAGTATCAAAAACATAGCTCTTCAGGAGGGGGTTCAGGCCCTGTTGAGAGACCGGATCATCTGGACTTACAACCACTACCAGGACAGAGGCTACTGTCCGATCTATGCCAAAGAGAATGTCAAACGGATGTACGACGCATATCATGGATTGGGGGGCAATGACGTGGCAACCAGCTTAAAAGATAAACTGATCGCCATGCCGGAGGAGCCGGCGGAAAGAGAGGATGAAGATGAATATGAATGAGATTATGCAGTACCCTTTGTACCTGTTGACGGCCATCGGTGTGATGGCTTTTATTGTATCGGTGATTACTCAGGTGATCAAGTCCTGGCCGGGGCTTGAGAAACTGCCCACCGCCGCGGTGGTGATCGTCCTGTCCCTGATCCTGTGCCCGGCGGCCTTTATGGCCCTGATGGCCTGGCAGAAGCAGCCGATCACATGGTATATGGTCTTTGCCTGTATGATCGCGGCCTTTGTGGTGGCTCTGGTGGCCATGGACGGCTGGGAGCGGATCAAAGAGATCTGGGAGAGGACCGCGTATAAAGAAAAACGGTAACTTGCACCGGTGCAAGTCATGTACAGCTAAGAAAAGGAAGATCCCCGGTTGTGCGCCGGGGATTCTTTGCTAACCAACGTTGAGCCTTTCCTTTAATGCGTCCTGTAATACGCGGGACAAACTCAACCCGGTTTCCGTTACTTTATCGTCCATCCACTTGGGAATGCTGACAGTGCGTTTTACCGCACGGCCGTCTTTCACATCGGCACGGATCAGGCTTACAAATTCTTCCGGCGAAAGGTCAATACTTTTCAGATCGCTTGCCGACGGAATGGACTGTTTTTTATCTGTGAGATATTCTATCCACTGCGTCAGGGCAGTCTGAGCCATGTAGACAGCATTTCCCAAGGATTTTCCTTCGCTGATACATCCTGGTAAATCAGGATAAGTGATGGTATAGGAACCATCGTCATTGGGATGGAAGATAGCTGGATATACATATTCTGCCATATGAGACCTCCTTTATATTGATTGGAGGGAGGGGCTTTATTTCAGCCCCGCCGCTCTTAAAATGGATCTTGCTGTATTTTCGTTAATTTCCCGGTGCCTTGGGACTTGTAGAGGACGCCCGCCGTCTTTTTCATAGATTGTGTGGTTGCCATCATCTCGATCTACTTTATATCCGGCAGCTTCCAGCTTTTTTACTAAGTCCCTTCGTTTCATTTAACCACCTCCTCTATGTTTATATTATACTACGTAATTTACGTAATGTCAATAGAAATAAGTAAATTACGTAAAATATTTTTTAAAAGGAGATAATTATGGAATCATCTGTAGAAAAATTGATCAGCATCGCCAAAGTCGAAGTCGGATATCTGGAGAAAAAGTCCAACAAGGATCTGGACAGCAAAACCGCCAACGCCGGCAGCAGCAACTACACAAAATACGCCAGGGACCTGTACCCTGCCCTTCAGGGCCAGCCATGGTGTGATATGTTCGTAGACTGGTGTTTTGTCCAGGCCTTCGGCGAGGTCAATGCCCAGCAGCTGATCGGCGGGGGGTTCAGTGCATATACTCCGACCTCTGCCCGGTATTACAAGAATAAGGGCCAGTGGTACACCCGTCCGGAGCAGGGAGATCAGATTTTCTTTCGGAACTCGGTCCGGATCTGCCATACCGGAATCGTCACCAAAGTTACATCAGAGAGAGTCTACACCATAGAGGGCAATACCAGCGGGGCCTCCGGGGTGGTGGCCAACGGCGGAGGCGTGCGTGAGAAGTCTTATCCGCTGACTCACTCAGGCATCGCCGGATACGGCCGGCCTGACTGGTCTCTGGTGGAGCTTCCTCATTATGAGCCTGGCTGGCACCACGATCAGAACGGCTGGTGGTATGCTGATACAGAGACTACATACCTGAAAGACTGCTGGGGGAATATCAACGGTCATCGATACTATTTTAAATCCAGCGGATACGCAGCGACAGGATGGCGGGAGATCGACGGGAAATGGTACTATTTTGAACCCAGAGCCGGGCACCCCCTGGAGTGCGCTCTGTATGTGACAGACTCCCGGGGAGTCCAGAAGGCAGGAAGATTTTGAAACTCATAAAGCCCCGGTATGCCGCACCGGGGCTTTTGGCGATACCTGCCTTAATTCATTTACAATGTGACGGTATCGTTTGCTACAGGCTTCATCTCCCTGAAACGTTTTACAACCTGTTCGCTTGCTTTTTTATAATCACTGACATTTAAAACAATCTGTTTGGCTTCTCCAGAAAAATAATCGATTACAAGCAGCAAGTTTACGTTTATCTTTTCTTTCGTTTTTGTTCTTCCGCCAACCATTGCGCCCAGAGTACCAAAGGCAGCCGCCCCTAAAATCATGCCAGATGCCGACTGTTCGACCACTTGTCTGATCTGTCGTTCATCCATGAGCTGGACATTGGTGATCTTTTCGACAGACAATTCATAGGTTTTCCAATCGGCTTTATTTCTTCCGGTCAAGGCCTGCAGTTCAAACCTTTCTGGCTGTAATTCTACCGTAATTCGAATTCCTGATGGAATGGGTAATCCATCAATCAAACCCGTGCTGAGATGTAATCAAAAAACAGTTGATAAAGTGAAAAACAGGCAGGCAAATGTACTCAACGGTCCCATTTATAACCCCAGGTTATGCCAAAAATTCCAAAGAACTTTAAAGGAATTTATTAGGAATTCTTGAAATCTGCCGCCAAATGATATATGATGGAGAGAAACAGTTGCAGAGAGAAAGAAAAAGGGGAGAGTAAAGAGATGGACTGCAGGATTGTCACCATACCGGGCGACGGCATCGGCCCGGAGATTGTAAGAGAGGCATGTAAGGTTCTTGATAAGACCGGCCAGGTCTACGGCCATAGATTTGATTATACGGAGATCCTTATGGGCGGATGTTCCATCGATGCCTATGGAGTGCCCCTGACCGAGGAGGCCCTGGAGACCGCGAGAAAGAGCGATGCGGTCCTTCTGGGAGCCGTAGGCGGGAATGTGGGAAATTCCAGGTGGTATGACGTGGCGCCGAATCTGAGACCGGAGGCAGGGCTGCTGGCCATCCGCAAGGGCCTGAATCTGTTTGCCAATATCCGGCCTGCCTGTCTGTACCGGGAGCTGGCGGATGCCTGCCCTCTGAAGAAAGAGATCATCGGCCACGGCTTTGACATGGTGATTATGAGGGAGCTGACCGGAGGCCTGTATTTCGGAGAACGGCATACGGAGGAGATCGACGGCGTCAGGACGGCGGTGGATACTCTGACTTACAATGAAAACGAGATCCGCCGCGTCGCGGTGAAGGCCTTTGACATTGCCATGAAGAGGCGGAAGAAGGTCACCAGTGTGGACAAGGCCAATGTGCTGGATTCCTCCAGACTCTGGAGAAGCGTAGTGGAGGAAGTGGCGAAGGATTACCCGGAGGTGGAACTGACCCACATGCTGGTAGATAACTGCGCCATGCAGCTGGTGATGAATCCGGGACAGTTTGATGTGGTCCTGACAGAGAACATGTTCGGGGATATCCTGTCCGACGAGGCCAGTATGATCACCGGCTCCATCGGTATGCTGTCATCGGCCAGTTTAAACGAGACCAGGTTCGGCCTGTACGAGCCCAGCCACGGCTCCGCGCCGGATATCGCGGGCAAAGATCTGGCCAATCCCATCGCTACTATCCTGTCGGCGGCCATGATGCTCCGGTATTCCTTTGATCTGGATAAAGAGGCGGCGGCCATCGAGGCGGCAGTGCAGAAGGTTCTGACAGACGGATACCGGACCGGAGATATCTGGCAGGAAGGATGTACAAAAGTAGGAACGGCCAGGATGGGAGATCTCATCGCGGCGGCCGTGAGATAGAACAGGAGGAATTTACATGAGAAGTGATAATGCAAAATCAGGGATGCAGCAGGCGCCTGCCCGGTCTCTTTACCGGGCCTTAGGGTTGACGGAGGAGGAGCTGGCAAGACCTCTTGTGGGAGTGGTCAGTTCTTATAATGAGATTGTACCGGGACATATGAACCTGGATAAGATTGTGGAAGCGGTGAAGCAGGGAGTGGCCATGGCAGGGGGAACCCCTATCGTGTTCCCGGCTATCGCCGTGTGCGACGGCATCGCCATGGGTCATGAGGGGATGAAGTACTCTCTGGTGACCAGGGATCTGATCGCCGACTCTACGGAGTGTATGGCCATCGCTCATCAGTTTGACGCCCTGGTCATGGTTCCCAACTGTGACAAGAACGTGCCGGGGCTTCTCATGGCAGCGGCGCGGCTTAATATCCCCACTGTATTCGTAAGCGGCGGCCCCATGCTGGCAGGCCGCGTGAAGGGTGAGAAGAGAAGTCTCTCCAGCATGTTTGAGGCCGTGGGCTCCTATGCGGCTGGCACCATGACGGAGGAGGATGTAAAGGAATTCGAGTGCAAGGTGTGTCCCACCTGCGGTTCCTGCTCCGGCATGTACACGGCCAACAGCATGAACTGTCTCACCGAGGTTCTGGGTATGGGGCTTCAGGGCAACGGCACCATCCCGGCGGTGTACTCCGAGAGGATCCGCCTGGCCAAGAAGGCCGGCATGGCGGTGATGGATATGTTAAAGAAGGATATCTGTCCCAGGGACATTATGACAAAAGAGGCCTTCCACAGCGCCCTGACCATGGATATGGCCCTGGGCTGCAGCACCAACAGCATGCTCCATCTTCCGGCCATCGCTCACGAAGCGGGGGTGGAGATCAATGTGGACATCGCCAACAGCATCAGTGCCAGGACGCCAAACCTGTGTCACCTGGCTCCCGCAGGTCCTACCTACATGGAAGACTTAAATGAGGCAGGCGGGATCTACGCGGTGATGAACGAGATCGCCAAGCTGGGCCTTCTCAATCTGGACTGCATGACGGTCACAGGAAAGACCGTGGGAGAGAACATAAAAGGCTGCGTCAACAAGAATCCGGCGGTCATCCGGCCGGTGGAGAACCCCTATTCTCAGACAGGCGGCATCGCCGTGCTTCGGGGCAACTTAGCCCCCGACTCCTGCGTGGTGAAGCGCTCCGCCGTGGTTCCCGAGATGTTAAAGCACGAGGGACCGGCCAGAGTCTTCGACAGTGAGGAGGAGGCCATTGCCGCCATCAAGGGCGGAAAGATCGTGGCAGGAGACGTGGTGGTCATCCGCTACGAGGGCCCCAAGGGCGGCCCGGGCATGAGGGAGATGCTCAACCCCACCTCAGCCATCGCAGGCATGGGCCTGGGTTCCTCTGTGGCTCTGATCACCGACGGCCGTTTCAGCGGTGCCTCCAGAGGCGCTTCCATCGGCCATGTGAGCCCGGAGGCAGCGGCAGGAGGTCCTATCGGACTGGTGGAAGAGGGAGATATGATCTCCATTGACATCGATGCCAACACCATCAACATGAACGTATCCGACGAAGAGCTGGCACGCAGGAGAAGTACCTGGACACCAAAGACAAAAGAGGTGACCGGCTATCTGAAGCGCTACCGGAGACTGGTGACCAGCGCTGATAAAGGAGCCATCCTGGAAGACTAGAAGTAAGGAGAGAACAACCCCATGCAGATTTTAACAGGAGCAGAAATCGTAGTAGAATGCTTAAAAGAACAGGGAGTGGACACGGTTTTCGGTTATCCGGGAGGATCCATCCTCAATATTTACGATGCCCTTTACAAGCATCAGGACGAGATCACCCATATTCTGACCTCCCATGAGCAGGGAGCTGCCCACGCGGCAGACGGCTATGCCAGAGCTACAGGCAAAGTGGGAGTGTGCCTGGCCACATCAGGCCCCGGCGCCACCAACCTGGTGACTGGCATCGCCACCGCTTACATGGACTCTATCCCCGTGGTGGCCATCACCTGCAATGTGGGCGTAAGCCTTCTGGGCCGTGACAGCTTTCAGGAGATCGACATCGCCGGTGTCACCATGCCCATTACTAAATACAATTTTATCGTGAAGGATATCACCAGGCTGGCTTCCGTGATCCGAAGAGCCTTTGTTATCGCCAAGTCCGGCCGGCCGGGCCCGGTTCTGGTGGATATTACCAAGGACGTGACCGCCAATTCCTATGATTATGAATATCAGCCGCCGGAGGAGGTGGCCCGTCAGACCGATACCATCGAGGACGAGGATCTGGAGCTGGCCCTCATGATGATCAAAAACGCCGAAAAGCCCTTTATTCTGGTAG
>Ga0137307_100519_pt1 | contig 49255 bp, 44 predicted proteins | sample NAcewD2O_March_2_FD_97180 | JGI IMG/M metagenome (GOLD analysis project Ga0137307, IMG submission 97180) | Mouse cecal microbial communities from Vienna, Austria - N-Acetylglucosamine amended D2O_March | ecosystem: Host-associated > Mammals > Digestive system > Large intestine > Cecum | place... | reverse complement strand
GTTTCGACCAAATACGCCAGTTGCTAAGCGAAAAATGCCTTAGTACGTTAGGCGAAGAAAGAGTGACCGATATGACATTCTCCGACTGTTATGAAGAAGTAGAAGAACGTCTGAATCTCGTCACCGAATTTGTCCGTATCATAGAAGAGGAAGATAATTTTCCGGCCCAATACTTTTTTGATGTGCGACCGGCACTGAAACGCATACGTGTAGAAGGAATGTATTTAGATGAACAGGAATTGTTCGACCTACGCCGCTCGCTGGAGACAATACGCGACATCGTGCGGTTTCTGAAGAAAGAAGATACAGAAGAGGAAGAATCCCCCTACCCTTGCCTATGCCATCTTGCCAAAGATATCTTAGCCTTTCCGCAACTTATTCAAAAGATAAACACCATATTGTCACCTTACGGAAAGATAAAGGATAACGCTTCTGCCGAACTGGCACGCATCCGCCGCGAACTGACAAATACCATGAACAGTATTTCCCGTTCGCTGAACAGCATCCTGCGCAATGCCCAATCGGAAGGCGTCGTAGATAAGGACGTTACCCCTACCATGCGCGACGGTCGTCTGGTGATCCCTGTAGCACCGGGACTAAAACGAAAAATCAAAGGTATCGTGCATGATGAATCGGCAAGCGGAAAGACTGTCTTCATCGAACCTGCCGAAGTCGTAGAAGCCAACAATCGTATCCGGGAACTTGAAGCTGACGAACGTAGAGAAATAATCCGTATCTTAATCGAATTCTCCAATCTGTTGCGCCCTTCCATTCCGAGTGTATTGCAATCGTATGAGTTTCTGGCAGAAATAGACTTCATCCGCGCCAAAAGCCTGTTTGCCCTACAAATTTCAGGCATAAAGCCCACATTGGAACACACGCAAATACTGGATTGGACCATGGCTGTGCACCCGTTGCTACAGCTCTCTCTCGCCAAACATGGCAAGAAAATAGTTCCACTGGATATTGAATTGAACAGACAGCAACGCATCCTCATCATATCCGGTCCGAATGCCGGTGGCAAATCTGTCTGTCTCAAGACTGTAGGCCTGCTGCAATATATGCTGCAATGTGGTATGCTTATCCCCATGCACGAACGCAGCCATGCAGGCATCTTCAGCAGCATATTCATAGACATAGGCGACGAGCAGTCCATAGAAGACGACCTGAGTACCTACTCCTCCCATCTTACAAACATGAAAATCATGATGAAGAACTGCAACGAGCGGAGCCTCATCCTGATTGATGAATTCGGTGGAGGTACGGAGCCACAGATAGGAGGCGCCATTGCCGAAGCCGTATTGAAGCGTTTCAATCAGAAAAAAACTTTTGGCGTCATCACTACGCACTATCAGAATCTGAAGCATTTTGCCGAAGATCATGAAGGCGTAGTCAATGGAGCCATGTTGTACGACCGCCACCTGATGCAAGCACTCTTCCAACTCCAAATAGGTAATCCCGGAAGTTCGTTTGCTGTAGAGATAGCCCGGAAGATAGGCCTTCCGGAAGACGTCATTGCCGATGCATCGGAAATCGTAGGCAGTGAATACATCAATGCCGATAAATACTTGCAAGACATCGTACGCGACAAGCGCTACTGGGAAGGAAAACGCCAGACCATCCGCCAACGCGAAAAATACATGGAAGAGACCATCTCACGTTACCAGACCGAGATGGAAGACTTGCAGAAATCCCGCAAAGAGATCATACGAAAGGCCAAAGAGGAAGCCGAACAGTTGGTAAAGGAAGCCAATGCCCGAATTGAAAATACCATTCGTACCATCAAAGAGGCACAGGCAGAAAAGGAAAAGACCCGTCAGGCACGCCAAGAACTGATTGACTTCCGTGAATCGATGGAAGCCCTCGCCTCTAAAGAACAAGAAGAAAAGATAGCCCGCAAGATGCAGAAACTGCAAGAAAGGCAGCAACGGAAGAAAGACAAAAAAGCAAAAGAGACAAAAAACGGTCTTTCAGCACAGGAACAGGAAGCACTAAAAGCCAAACAAGAGGCTGAACGCCTGGCAAGCATCGTTCCTGGTGCAATGGTGAAGATAAAGGGACAGAGTTCGGTGGGCGAAGTAATGGAAGTGAATGGCAAGAACGCCGTCGTTGCTTTCGGCAGCATAAAGACTACCGTGAAAGTGGAACGTCTGGAACGCACCAATGCTGCTCCTCAAAAGACAAACAGCTCTGCCAAAAATACATTCCTCAGCACTCAGACGCAGGATAGCATGTATGAGAAGAAGCTGAACTTCAAACAAGACATTGACGTGCGCGGAATGCGTGGCGATGAAGCACTTCAGGCAGTGACCTACTTCATTGACGATGCCATCCTTGTCGGCATGGCACGCGTACGTATCCTCCACGGAACGGGTACAGGCATTTTGCGTACCCTTATCCGCCAATACTTGCAAACCGTTCCCGGCATAAAGCACTTTGCCGACGAACATGTACAGTTTGGCGGTGCAGGCATTACAGTAGTCGACCTATAAACATATATCAGACATGAAATCAATCAAAGAACTCTATCGTATCGGCATAGGTCCTTCGAGCAGTCACACAATGGGACCTCGCAAAGCCGCTGAATTGTTTCTGAAGAAACACCCGGAAGCCTCTTCTTTTGAAGTCACTCTATACGGCAGCCTCGCAGCTACAGGCAAAGGGCACATGACCAATATCGCCATTACGGAAACGCTGCAACCCGTTGCTCCGGTAAAGATCATTTGGGAACCGAAAATATTCCTCCCTTTCCACCCCAACGGGATGAAGTTTGTATCCTTGGATGCAGAAGGTAAAGAGACTGATTCTTGGACAGTCTTCAGTGTGGGTGGCGGAGCTTTGGCTGAAGAGAACAATGACACTTCCGCCGTCAACACGCCAGACATCTACGACATGAACCACATGACCGAAATTCTGCAATGGTGCGAAAGAACCGGAAAAAGCTACTGGGAGTACGTAAAGGAGTGTGAAGAGGAAGACATTTGGGACTATCTGAACGAAGTATGGAAAACCATGCAGGCGGCTGTTCGCCGTGGATTGGAACAGGAAGGTGTATTGCCCGGTCCGCTGAATCTGCGCCGAAAAGCCTCAACCTATTACATACGTGCCAGTGGCTACAAGCAATCCCTGCAATCACGCGGATTGGTATTTGCCTACGCCCTTGCCGTAAGCGAAGAGAACGCTTCGGGCGGAACCATCGTAACTGCCCCTACATGCGGCTCATGTGGTGTAGTACCGGCAGTACTTTATCACCTTGCCAAGAGTCGGGATTTTAGTGATGTACGCATTCTGCGTGCCCTTGCCACGGCCGGCCTTATTGGAAATATTGTGAAGACCAACGCCTCTATTTCAGGAGCGGAAGCAGGATGCCAGGCAGAGGTAGGTGTGGCTTGTTCCATGGCTTCAGCAGCTGCCAACCAACTGTTCGGCGGCAGTCCCGCCCAGATAGAATATGCAGCCGAAATGGGGTTAGAACATCATTTAGGTATGACGTGCGATCCTGTTTGCGGGTTGGTGCAAATCCCTTGCATCGAACGGAATGCATACGCTGCCGCCCGTGCTTTGGACGCCAATCTTTATTCTTCTTTTACCGACGGAATGCACCGTGTTTCTTTTGATAAAGTAGTGACAGTAATGAAAGAAACCGGAAATGACCTGCCTTCACTCTACAAAGAAACCAGCGAAGGTGGATTGGCTAAAGATTATCATCCTATGGGAGAGTGATTCATTCACTCCCCCTTCCCTTTAGTTTAGTTCATGCTGTCCGTCGGATGTAAATCTTCCAACAGTTCTTCTTTCATCATGGTTATTTTCCCATCCGGCGTTATAGTCAACGACAAAGGGATATAAAGGTCGGTCTGCGGATAACAGATACTTGCTGCGTACACAATCCCTTTTGGAGTCGTTTTATCATACACAAGACCTTCCAGGATAAATTGTTTCATATATTTAGCGTCTACCAATGAAGCGAAGTCTCCTTTGGTGAAAACTTTATCTACAATGGTTTTTCCGCCGGAAGTTAAGCGCAATGAAATACTGTTATCCACGAATTTTTCTCCTTCTTCATTGGTCACAATGGGTAAATGGTCATCGGGACGACGAACCACTTTGGACTGATAATCTTTGCCTCTATAAGTAAACGTTGTTTTAATATCAGATACCTGCATGCGTTGTAGACCATTAGCATCTACAGAATCTTTCATCAGTACCTGTATATCCGAGTCATCTCCTCTTTTCTGTGAAGAACAAGCAGTCAGCAAACACAACGCTACCCCTATACAGAAGTAAAAAATGTTTCTCATCACATCATTTGTTTACAATTAATGGGAACAAAGAAACAAAAAGAGAGGCAAAAATACAAGAAAAAGACAAAATAAATAAAAGACGGGCGAACCACCGTCCGCCCGTCTTAAACTAATACCTGTTTATGTATATCATACCTATTGAATTATATATTTATAAGACAAAAAGCAAGATAGAAGGTTTAATAGAATGTTCTTCTTTAACAAAAAACAAGATAATGAAACATATAACCTATAGTAATGGTACGCTGATGCATCTTTACTAATCCTTTGAAAGTAGCGTAATAGTTGGATACCGAGTTGATAGACATTAGCGATTATTATGTTCAAGTTACTTGGTGTTCAACAAGTATTCACGGAACTTCAAGTCCATATTCACATCGCCAAAGGTGCATTACCCTTTGACGAATCACTAAACCAACAATAATAGAATGTCCGTATTCTGAGTATGTTTACATAAATAGCCGAGTATGTTTACATAAATAGCAAAGTATCTTAAGATACTTTACTGAACATCTCTACATGCTATTTTTCCTGATTTCTTCTTGTCTGGTAGAAAACAGCACTATCGTATTCATATAGTCCATTGATAGATTCCATCACACGGCTTACCCGTTTAGAACTTCGCTTTGTAAACTGGTACTATTCCACAATCAACAACCATGTTCCCATAAATACAAAAGCTTGCAGCTCAATGAGCTGCAAGCTTTTGCTTATTGTTTATTATCTATTTCCTTATCGAAATCATTTGACCTCCTCAAAATCAACATTATCTCAGTATGAGCAACTTGCGTACACGTGTTGCAATTATATCGCAAATCCGAAAATAAGCACCCATAAGCAACCACAACTCTTGACTGTAAAAGTACGATTTTTGTTCATAAATAAAGAGATGTAAACGCATAAAAATCAAAAGTATGGCACAAATTTAACAGAATCTCCACTTTTATCCTTACCTTTGTACATGATATTGGGGAGTTGTACCCTAACAATTATAAGGAAACGATGCAGATATATAACAAATTCAAGTTGTAAAACTATTTATTATATTGAGATATGTCAATATGGAGCAAACTCATAGGAATCAAGAAAACCGAGGATAGAAACAATATCATCGGCAATAAAACCACCTCTGTACCATGTAGTGCCCACAATTATGCCATAGTAGATGTTGAAATAGGCTTGAAAGACCATAGAATCCATGATATAGGAGCCCTCAAGCACGATAACACGACATTTCATAAAACCTCAAAAGAAGAACTATTCATTTTCTTAAACGATGTAGACTACATCTGCGGACACAATATCGTTCACCATGATGCTAAATACTTGTTTACGGACAAAATATGCCGTTGGATTTTAGTTGATACACTTTATGTTTCCCCTTTACTGTTCCCTGAACACCCTTACCACAGGCTTGTGAAAGATGACAAACTGATGAGCGAACAAATGAACAATCCGGTGAACGATTGCAAGAAAGCAAAAGACTTATTGTTGGATGAAATAGCATGCTGGCATTCATTACGGAAAGAAAAGTGTATACTATTTGCATCGCTGCTGAAGGGCAAGAAGGAATTTGAAGGATTTCTCAGTATGGTAAGTGCGGAGTATATCCATAAAGGAATACCTGAACTTATTAAAGAACTTTATGCCGGAAAGATTTGCCAACATGCCGATCTTAACATGCTCATCAACCAATATCCATGCGGATTGGCATACGCATTGGCTCTGATTGACACCACCGATTACCGCTCCATCACTCCCGGATGGGTACTTTATAATTATCCGGAAGTGGAATTTATCATAAAACTCCTGCGATACACAACTTGTAAAGAAAGCTGCGACTACTGCCATACGCAATTGGATGTGCTCCATAACCTAAAAACATTTTTCGGATATGAGCGCTTCCGGACATACGAAGGCGAGCCACTACAAGAACGTGCTGCCCAAGCTGCGGTAAAAGGGAAATCGCTGCTGGCAATATTTCCTACTGGCGGTGGTAAATCACTTACCTTCCAACTGCCTGCACTCATGGCGGGACATTCCGTGCACGGGCTTACGGTTGTCATCTCCCCCTTGCAGTCCTTGATGAAAGACCAGGTAGATAACCTTGCCGACAGAGGCATCACGGATGCCGTAACCATAAATGGGATGTTAGATCCCATCACAAGATCGCTGTCAATACAAAGAGTACAAGACGGAGAAGCCTCGTTGTTGTATATCTCTCCCGAGATGCTCCGTTCAAAAACAATCGAGAAAATATTGATGACGCGCCACGTTGTAAGGTTTGTGATAGACGAAGCGCACTGCTTTTCTTCATGGGGGCAGGATTTCAGAGTTGACTATCTCTACATTGGCAAATTCATCCAAAAATACCAGCAAAAGAAAAAATGCAAAACCCCGATACCTATATCCTGTTTCACGGCCACGGCAAAACAGAAAGTAATCCAAGACATCTGTGACTATTTCAAGCAGACTTTGGATTTGAACTTGGAATTATTCGCATCAACAGCCTCAAGAACAAATCTACACTATTCCGTCATACATGTAGAGAATGACAATGACAAATATTTAAAACTGAGAGAACTTGTAGCAGAAGCCTATTGTCCGACAATTGTTTACGTGTCACGCACTAAATGGACAAAGGAACTGGCTGCAAAACTGACTCGTGACGGTTACAAGGCACTCCCTTTCAATGGGAAAATGGAAGCCGATGAAAAAATTGCCAACCAAGATGCTTTTATGAACGATCAGGCACACATCATCGTGGCTACGTCTGCATTTGGTATGGGAGTCGATAAGAAAGATGTCGGTCTTGTAGTTCATTATGATATTTCCGATTCGCTGGAAAATTATGTACAGGAAGCTGGCAGGGCAGGTCGTGATCCTGGCCTTAGCGCACGTTGTTATGTGCTTTACAGTGACAATGATTTGGACAAGCATTTTATATTGCTAAACCAAACGAAACTTAGCATTAGTGAAATACAACAGATATGGAAAGCCGTCAAAGACCTTACCAAACACCGTATGAAAGTCAACTGTTCTGCGTTGGAAATTGCCCGACAAGCAGGATGGGATGATTCGGTATCTGACATTGAGACCCGTGTACGAACAGCATTAGCTGCTTTGGAACAAAGCGGATACTTGGTAAGAGGGAACAATGTACCTCATGTATATGCCACGGGAATAATGGTAAAGAATATGGATGAAGCAAGAGAACGCATAGCAGCATCACTACTTTTTGGCAGCGATGAAATGGAAAAGGCAGTACTTATCATCAAGTCATTGATTTCTCAAAAACATATCGCCAAGGCTCAGGATTCGGAAGCAGAATCACGAATCGATTATCTAGCAGACATGTTGGGACTGAGCAAAAGAGATGTTATATCTGTAGTGGAGCGCATGCGACAGGAAGGTATATTGGCAGACAGCAAAGATATATCTGCCTATTTGCAGGATGCAGGTGATTCGGAACGAAAATCGCAATTGCTTCTTGAACGTTTCGCCAAACTTGAGCAATACATCCTCAATCACATTCCCGATGAGTCTTTACGAATATCATGCAAACAACTGAATGAGAATGCCGTGAACGACGGTATCAACACCTCCAAAGAAAAAGACATTCGGACATTACTCTATTTTCTCACCGTCAAGGGATATACGCGTAAAAAAGAAGATGCGGTTCATAATATAGAAATAAGTCGTCAGGCAGACTTAGAGTCTACCATCAGGCGATTTGAAAAACGATTGGAGATAAGTCGCTTTTCCGTGGAGTGGCTATACAGATTGGCTTTAGATGCAGAAGCGAAAAATGTACCCAGCAAAGCCATCCAATTCTCCGTGGTAGAACTTTTGAACCAAATAAAATCAAGTTCTCAATCTCTTTTCGGGGGACTTGACGACATTCAATTGGAAGACGTGGAAGAAGCACTTCTGTATTTGTCGAAAATCGGTTCACTAAAACTTGAAGGCGGATTTTTGGTACTTTATAATGCCATGAATATCCAAAGAATAAAGGATAACAAGTCGAGATACAAGCAAGACGACTATCGGATGCTCAACGAATTCTACAAGTTGAAAATCCAGCAAGTGCATATTGTAGGTGAATATGCCAATCTGATGGTAAGAGATTATCATGCTGCCTTGCAATATGTTCAAGATTATTTCCAGATGGACTATAGGAAGTTTGTCGCAAAATATTTTAAAGGAAACAGAGTAAGCGAGATACAGCGTAATTTGACACCACAGAAATATGAGCAATTGTTCGGACAATTGTCCAAACGGCAAATGGAAATCATTTCCGACAAGGTTTCACGTTGCATTGTAGTTGCTGCCGGTCCGGGCAGTGGGAAAACACGTGTATTGGTTCACAAACTGGCCTCACTCCTGTTACTTGAAGACGTGAAACATGAACAGCTCTTGATGCTGACATTTTCAAGGGCAGCCGCTACGGAGTTCAAACAACGGCTTATGGAGTTGATAGGTAATGCGGCCCATTTTGTTGAAATAAAGACATTCCACTCCTATTGCTTTGATCTACTGGGACGGATCGGAAATCTTGAAGATTCAAAGAATGTCGTTTCAAAGGCTGCTGAAATGATATGTCAAGGAGAAGTGGAACCCAATAAGATTGGCAAGACGGTATTAGTCATAGATGAGGCTCAGGATATGGGAGCTGAAGAGCATGCACTTGTAAAGGCATTAATGACTAATAATGAGGAAATGCGTGTGATAGCCGTGGGAGACGACGACCAAAACATCTATGAATTCCGCGGTTCCGATTCCGGTTATATGTACCGATTGGCACAAGAAAGCGGAAGCACGTTTGTCGAAATGACCGAAAATTACCGCAGTGCACGCCAGCCGGTGGATTTTGCCAACGGATTCTTAAAAAACATACATAAAAGGATAAAATGTACACCAATTATCTCCATGAGAAAAGAAAAAGGTTGGGTTGAAGTGATACGCTATCAATCAGAATATATGTATCAGCCACTCGTCGAAAACTTGCTTCAACATAGGGGTAAAGGAACTTCTTGTGTACTGACCCAAACAAATGAAGAGGCCGTTATCCTGATGGCTCTTTTGCGGAAACATGGCATAAATAGTAAACTGATACAATCAATGGACGGCCTGCGTTTTTGGAATATGGCCGAAATGAGATATTTCCTGAGGTATATAAACAAGCGGATAAAAACACCGTTAATCACGGAAGAACTGTGGGAAGAAGCCAAGCATAACACCTTCTCTACTTATGACAGGAGTCTAAGCTTGATGTATGTGAAACGTTGCATAGCCCAGTTTGAACAAACCAACAAGAGTAAATATTTCAATGACTTCAAAGAATTTGTATTTGAGTCATCAGTGGAAGACTTCTGCGACGTATCAGGGGCCGACGTTGTGGTATCAACTATTCACAAGGCCAAAGGCAGAGAGTTTGACGATGTGTATATGCTCATATCCGACAATTATGTCAAGGATGCCCATCTGATGCGTCGATATTACGTAGGAATAACCCGTGCGAAAAACAGGCTGTTCATACATACAAACGGTGATTGTTTCAATCATCTGAGTGCAGACCGATATCTTATGGATCAACGACAATATGATATGCCCGAAGAAATCGTACTACAACTCTCTCACAAAGATGTCAATTTGGGATTCTTCAAAGAACGAAAACAAGAAATCCTGGCATTGAGAGGTGGAGATTCTTTGACCTACAGAAATTTCTTTTTGTATAGTTCATTGACAGATAAACCCATAGCTAAGTTGTCATCAAAAATGCAGGATACATTATCCGAATGGGAACAAAGAGGTTACCAGGTGAAATCCGCATCTGTACGGTTCGTGGTGGCATGGAAACCTAAAGATGCACAAAAGAATGAACCAGAAACAGCTGTTCTTTTGGCCGACTTGATACTTTCTTTGTAAGCTAAAACGTTTGAAATTATCACAATATAATTATCTTTGTGATAAGAATTAAAATATTATACGAATAATAAGGGAATAATGCAAATTCAAAACAATGCATTGATAGCAGAATGCTCGGCTTACGATTTCAAGGAAATGCTGGAACGTAAGAAAGTGAAGTCATGGCTCAAATCCGTATCGGCTTTTGCCAATACGGATGGTGGCAGTTTGTTCTATGGAGTGAACGATGACGGAGTGATTGTGGGTTTGGAAAATCCACAATCCGATGCTGGCTTTATCAGCGAAACGATAAAGGCAAGACTTGACCCTGTACCGGAAATACAACTTATCCCGATAGAGCACGAAGGACATACGCTGCTCGAAGTGAAAGTAAAGGCAGGAACGCTTACACCTTATTACTATTATCAGGATGGGACACGTACTGCATATGTACGAGTTGGCAATGAAAGCGTAGAGTGTAATTCGCAGCAACTTCTTTCACTGGTATTGAAAGGTACGCACATGACATGGGATTCACTGCCTACACAAGTGGATGCCAGCAAACACTCTTTCATCATCCTTACCAATACTTTCCGTGAACAAACCCATCAGGAATGGAATGACAAGTATCTGGAATCATTCGGTCTGGTTACTCCTGAAGGTAAATTGACCAATGCCGGATTGTTGTTCGTGGATAACTGTACCGTATTCCAATCGCGTATCTTCTGCACCCGTTGGACCGGACTTTATAAAGATGATGCCATCAGTTCCGTAGAACATCGGGCTAACCTAGTATTGCTATTGAAATACGGCATGGACTTCATCAAGAACTACACCATGAGCGGATGGGTGAAAATGCCGAACTATCGTCTGAACCTCCCCGATTATTCCGACCGTGCAATCTTTGAAGGGTTGGTAAACCATCTTATCCATAGAGATTATACCGTGATGGGTGGCGAAGTACATATTGACATTTACGATGACCGAGTGGAACTGGTATCGCCCGGTGCCATGCTTGACGGTACACAAATTCAAGACCGTGACATATACAAAGTGCCGTCCATGCGCCGCAATCCCGTCATTGCGGATGTGTTCACACAGCTGGACTATATGGAGAAACGTGGCTCCGGTTTGCGCAAGATGCGAGAGCTTACGGAGAAACTACCCAACTTCCTGCAAGGAAAAGAACCGCAATATCAAACGGAAGCGACTTCTTTCTATACCACTTTCTATAATCTGAACTGGAGTGAGAACGGCAGAATACCTGTTGAAGAAGTGGCAGAGAGAATAAATAGTTCGGTGAAAAAGTTCGGTGTAAGTGACAAAAGTTCGGTGAAAGGTTCGGAGATAATGCAAAAAGGTTCGGAGAAAACCTTCGGTGAGAGAAAAAAAACTTCGGTGAGAATCTTCGGTGACAGGGAAAAAACTTCGGTGACAAAAGGGAATTCTTCGGTGAAGTCCAAACGCTTAGGACGAACAGCCCAAAGTATCATTGATTTGGTTATAGCTGATGCACTGATTACTGAAGAAAAAATGGCAGAGAGAATCGGTGTAAGCAAACGTGCCATTGAGATGCAAATAGCCAATCTTCGTGCCAAAGGGATTCTAATTCGTGAAGGTGCTGATTTCGGTGGCTATTGGCGCATTTTAACCAATCCTCAAACAAAACAATAACCTTATGGGAACATCTTTCATACATAGCAACCATGAACCCCATAAACGCAAAAAGCGTGCAACTCATTGAGCTGCACGCTTTTGCTTATTGTTTGTTATCTGTTTCCTTATCGGAATCATTTGACCTCCTCAAAATCAGCATCCTGCACGTTATCACCATGCTTATTGCTGTCTTGAGCACCGCCTTGCTGACCGGCATTCATATCAGGACCAGCCTGTGCACCGCTTTGAGCATACATCTCAGCACTTGCAGCCTGGAAGGCAGTGTTCAGTTCTGCCATTGCAGCATCTACAGCAGCCAGATCTTGAGCCTTATGAGCATCTTTCAGTTTCTGCAGAGCAGCCTCAATCGGAGCCTTCTTGTCGGCAGGTAACTTATCGCCCAATTCCTTCAATTGATTCTCAGTAGTAAAGATCATTGAATCCGCCTGGTTCAACTTATCAATTTTCTCACGCTCTTTCTTGTCGGCTTCAGCATTTGCTTCGGCTTCAGCTTTCATCTTTTCGATCTCTTCCTTGCTCAAACCGCTGGAAGCTTCGATACGGATGGCCTGTTCCTTACCCGTAGCCTTGTCCTTAGCAGAAACCTTCAAGATACCGTTAGCATCAATATCGAATGTCACCTCAATCTGAGGAACACCACGGCGGGCAGGAGCAATACCTGTCAGATTAAACTGACCGATAGACTTGTTCTGGGCAGCCATAGGGCGTTCGCCTTGCAGCACGTGGATGGTAACTTCCGTCTGATTGTCGGCAGCCGTAGAGAAAGTCTCGCTCTTCTTGCACGGAATAGTAGTGTTGGCATCGATCAACTTGGTCATTACACCACCCAGTGTCTCAATACCCATTGACAATGGAGTAACATCCAACAATACCACACCCTTGATTTCATCCGTCAACACGGCACCCTGTACGGCAGCACCAACTGCTACCACTTCATCCGGGTTCACACCTTTAGAAGGAGCTTTGCCGAAGTAGTCTTCAACCAACTTCTGTACGGCAGGAATACGAGATGAACCACCTACGAGGATTACCTCGTCGATATCGGCATTGCTCAGACCGGCATCAGACATGGCTTTCTTGCAAGGTTCGAGACAAGCCTGAATTAAGTTGTGAGCCAAAGCCTCAAATTTAGCACGCGTCAACGTCTTAACCAAGTGCTTGGGTACACCACCTACCGGCATAATGTACGGCAAGTTGATTTCGGTGCTCGTAGAAGAAGACAGTTCAATCTTAGCTTTTTCTGCAGCTTCTTTCAGACGTTGCATTGCCATCGGATCTTGAGTAAGGTCGGCTCCTTCATCGTTCTTGAACTCTTCTGCCAACCAGTTGATGATCACTTGGTCGAAGTCATCACCACCAAGGTGTGTATCACCGTTCGTAGACAATACTTCGAACACACCACCACCGAACTCAAGGATAGAGATATCAAACGTACCACCACCAAGGTCGAATACGGCAACTTTCATATCCTTGTTTGCCTTGTCGATACCGTAAGCCAATGCTGCGGCTGTCGGCTCGTTGACAATACGTTTCACTTCCAAACCGGCAATCTGACCGGCTTCTTTGGTTGCCTGACGCTGAGAGTCGGAGAAGTAAGCCGGAACTGTAATAACAGCTTCTGTCACTTCTTGTCCCAAATAATCTTCAGCAGTCTTCTTCATTTTCTGAAGAATCATAGCCGAAATTTCCTGCGGAGTATATAAGCGTCCGTCTATATCTACACGAGGCATATTGTTATCGCTCTTCACTACCTTGTAAGGCATACGGTCTACTTCTTTCTGTACCTGATCCCAAGTTTCACCCATGAAACGTTTGATGGAGAACACAGTTCTGGTGGGGTTTGTAATAGCCTGACGTTTAGCAGGATCACCTACTTTACGTTCACCACCATCCACGAATGCTACAATAGAAGGAGTAGTACGTTTACCTTCGCTATTTGCTATTACTACAGGTTCGTTTCCCTCAAATACGGAAACACAAGAGTTTGTAGTTCCTAAGTCTATACCAATAATTTTTCCCATAATCGTTACTATTTTTATTTGTTATTATTCAAATTCTGTTTGTCCGCCTTAGCGGTGGACGACAATAAAAATACAAACGTCGTGCCAAATTGTTCGAGAAGTTTTTTTATTTTATGGCATGACAGAATTGCTGCCAGTTTGGCAGTATTTCCGTTCCTATATTAAGGAAGAAAAGGTACAGCATGTATGACAGAATATCATACTACCAGAAAGAAAACGATTATACAACCGAACCTTACAAAACAAAAGCAGGATGCCAACCCTTTCATTGACATCCTGCTCTGCTCTTTTTCCGTTCATTCGGACTATTTCTTTATCAGCACCATCACCAACACATTATCCGCATCATATAGACCAATGCCCCTACCCTCCAACTGACCGAAGGATTGCACATCATCCAAAGCTTTCAGTACACGGCTTTCCACTTCCATATTGGGACAAGCCATCATCGTAGTTATCAATTGTGAAAAAGAGATTTCAGACGGTTTTTCACTATCTGCCACAAAATCGCCATTGATCAGATTGCAACCGGCATTGCCATGTATTCTCTTCTCATTTAGATTAAACTCGATAAAGGGCTGCTTCTCCATTCCCTCAGGGATGGCTTGACCACCTGCTTCCACAATCATCCACTTTCCATTCAAATCTGATAGTTTCACTGTTGGAGTTTTCTTTTGTAACACAATAACAGGACGACGGGAGGAACCGCACAGAGCGATGTTCTCCTTACCCAATTCCTTATATTTCTTCACCTGTCTCAAAGTTGACAATACGTTTTGCTCTAGCGTCATGTCCGGACACATCATACGTGTACTTGCCATAGTTCCGAGATCGATTGTACCGGGTTTGGCATTCACATCGAACGAACCCATCATACGATTGCAACCACTATTACCAGATACTTTTCCGGTAGTGGTATCAAAACTGATAAAAGGGAATGCTTGATTAGGCGAAGGAACTACGGCTACGCCATTTATTTCTATAATATTCCATTCACCATTGATGGAAGACAACATCGCTGCATCTTTTGATGAGCGACATGATGACATAGTAGTAACTAAAACTCCTGCCATAAAGAGAGAAACAAATACATTTTTCATTATCATTCGTTGTTTAAGTTTATTTTCAATGTGCAAATATAACACAAAACAGACACATATACAAATATATCCGTATCATGTTGAGATGCAACAAAAAAAACGGTATACACCTTATTTATATTATATCCGAACCAGATGCAGCAGAAACAAAATCCGCAAAATCTGTCCGATCCTGTTCTCTATAAACCAATAACCCCAAGAAAAAGCAGTTTGTTCGATGATAAATACTTTTTTCTGAAAGTATTTGGCGGAATTTTAGAGCCTGTTTAAATTTTGTTCAGCCTTCTTTTGAGAGTGCCTTTTGAGGATGTTTTTCTGTTTTTATGAGAAGCATAGCGGGCTATGTGATGGATAAAAAGAGGAAAACAAACCGAGAAGAAACTCAAAAGCAGCTGAATAAAAAAACTTTTTGAAGAAAAATTAAACAGGCTCTTAATGTTTATCTGCGAATTAAATCCTATATTTGCTCACCAATTAAACAGGTGGCAAGCACAAGCTACGGGCAACAGGTCGTTTTCAGTATGATAGTCGAAAAAAAGAGGTATCAGACCACCCGAACAGTCCGGCTATCGACAGGTCCTAGCGTAAGCTCGTCACGAATCAATGCAATATGAATTTAACTTTAACAATGTTACTAAAAAATGGGTAAAGTTCTTATTATCGGTGCAGGCGGTGTAGGTACCGTCGTTGCGCACAAAGTGGCTCAAAATCCGGATGTATTCACAGACATCATGATTGCAAGCCGCACAAAGTCTAAATGTGACGCTATCGTAAAAGCAATCGGTAACCCCAACATCAAGACCGCACAGGTGGATGCCGACAATGTAGACGAACTGGTAGCTCTGTTCAATGACTTCAAACCCGAAATCGTGATAAACGTAGCACTCCCCTATCAGGACCTCACCATCATGGAAGCTTGTCTGAAGAGCGGAGTAAACTATCTGGATACAGCCAACTACGAGCCGAAAGATGTAGCCCATTTTGAATACAGTTGGCAATGGGCATACAAGAAACGTTTCGAAGAGGCTGGTCTGACTGCTATCCTCGGTTGTGGTTTCGACCCGGGAGTGAGTGGCGTCTACACTGCATACGCAGCCAAGCATCACTTCGATGAAATGCAATACCTGGACATCGTGGACTGCAACGCTGGTAACCATCACAAGGCATTCGCCACCAACTTTAATCCAGAAATCAACATCCGCGAGATTACCCAGAACGGACGCTTCTACGAAAACGGCGAATGGATAACCACCCAGCCAATGGAAATACACAAAGACCTGACCTATCCCAACATTGGGCCGCGCGACTCCTATCTGCTCTATCACGAAGAGCTGGAATCGCTGGTGAAGAACTTCCCCACCATCAAGCGCGCACGCTTCTGGATGACATTCGGACAGGAATACCTGACCCACTTGCGCGTAATCCAGAATATCGGCATGGCGCGCATCGACGAAGTGGACTATAATGGAATGAAGATCGTTCCGTTGCAATTCCTGAAAGCCGTATTGCCCAACCCGCAAGACTTAGGCGAAAACTACGAGGGAGAGACCTCCATCGGATGCCGCATCCGTGGCGTGAAGGACGGAAAAGAGCGTACGTACTACGTCTACAATAATTGCAGCCACCAGGAAGCCTATAAGGAGACCGGCATGCAAGGCGTGAGCTACACTACGGGCGTTCCTGCCATGATAGGTGCCATGATGTTCCTGAAAGGTTTGTGGAAAAGACCGGGTGTATGGAATGTAGAGGAGTTCGATCCCGACCCGTTCATGGAGCAACTGAACAAGCAGGGGTTGCCTTGGCATGAGGTGTTCGACGGAGATTTGGAGGTATGACCCTAATCCGCCATTCTTAGTTTTTAGGTTTAATCATATATTCTGATATCGAATAGATTATGCAAATCGGAGATAAAGCGCCCGAAATACTGGGCATCAACGAGAGAGGCGAAGAAGTCCGTCTCAGCAACTATAAAGGGAAGAAGATAGTACTCTACTTCTATCCCAAAGACATGACCTCAGGATGTACGGCGCAAGCCTGCAACTTGCGGGACAACTACTCTGAACTGTGCAAGGCCGGCTACGAGGTAATCGGCGTAAGCGTAGACAACGAGAAGTCGCATCAGAAGTTCATTGAGAAAAATGAACTCCCCTTCACCCTCATTGCAGACACGGAGAAGAAACTGGTGGAGCAATTCGGAGTATGGGGAGAAAAAAGCATGTATGGACGCAAGTATATGGGAACCTTCCGCACTACTTTCATCATCGACGAAGAAGGGGTGATAGAGCGCATTATAACGCCCAAGGAAGTGAAGACCAAAGACCATGCCGCACAAATCCTGTAAATGTAACTTCACGACGGAGCGAAAAGGAGTTATCGGAACGGATGATGCGATAGCTCCTCCGGTTCCGACTATTAAATAAACAACTAATCATTAATCACTAAAATAATGGCAAAGAAAGACGAACTTAATTTTGAGAGCGAAAATAATACGGCTCCCAGCGAAAAGCTGAAAGCGCTGCAAGCTGCAATGGACAAGATAGAGAAGAGCTTCGGTAAAGGCTCTATCATGAAAATGGGAGATGAAAGCATTGAGCAAGTAGAAGTAATCCCCACAGGTTCTATCGGACTGAACGTGGCACTTGGCGTGGGTGGTTATCCACGCGGGCGTATCATCGAGATCTATGGTCCGGAATCTTCCGGTAAGACCACACTGGCAATCCATGCCATCGCTGAGGCGCAAAAGATGGGGGGTATCGCCGCATTCATTGATGCAGAACATGCCTTCGACCGTTTCTACGCTGCCAAGCTAGGTGTGGACGTAGATAACCTGCTGATTTCGCAACCGGACAACGGAGAACAGGCATTAGAGATAGCAGAACAGTTGATCCGTTCTTCCGCCATCGACATCATCGTGGTGGACTCTGTGGCTGCCCTGACCCCGAAAGCTGAAATCGAAGGAGACATGGGTGACAATAAGGTAGGCTTGCAGGCACGCTTGATGTCGCAGGCTTTACGCAAGCTGACCTCTGCCGTCAGCAAGACGCGCACAACGTGTATCTTCATCAACCAGTTGCGTGAAAAGATCGGCGTAATGTTCGGCAATCCGGAAACGACTACCGGTGGTAATGCACTGAAGTTCTATGCTTCCGTACGTTTGGACATCCGTGGTGGTCAGGCTATCAAGAATGGTGATGAGGTACTGGGCAAACAGACCAAAGTGAAAGTCGTGAAGAACAAAGTGGCACCTCCTTTCCGCAGAGCAGAATTTGACATCATGTTCGGCGAAGGTGTATCCCGTTCTGGCGAAATCATCGATTTGGGTGCTGAGTTGGGTATCATCAAAAAGAGTGGTTCTTGGTTCAGCTACAACGACACGAAGCTGGCTCAAGGGCGTGATGCAGCCAAGCAAGTCATTGCCGACAACCCTGAATTGGCAGAGGAACTGGAAGGACTGATTTTCGAGGCTTTGAAGAAAGAGAAATAAACAAATTCATTCGTATAAGGAAAAGGGGAGCCGGTTTCGGTTCCCCTTTTCTACAACCATTTACACCTATCAGCTGACGCTTCACTCCCAGTTCTTAAAACGCTCTTCCAGCATCTCCATGCTCTTTTCAAAGCGCTTCCACTGATCAGCATTCATCCGCTTTTTCAGATATTCGCTATCTTTCAATTTAGTTATGTCTTTCAGGCTCTCCAATCCTTTTAGGCCCTCCAGGTTCTTCAGATTCTCCAGACCTTCCAATCCTTTCAGTTCTTCCAGTCCCTTTAGGCCGCCCCATATATCAGCACTACCCAAGGTGCTATTGCCATCAATGTAATAGATGCTACCACCCTCGTTCATGCTGGTATTCTGATACATCATGATGTTCTGAATGTCTTTCAGAGTCATCTCTCCCACCAAATAAATGAACTTCAAGGTAGCGGCACCGTCGATAATCATGATCAGCTCCTTCACTTTGTCGCCCTTCCTATTGATGTAGAACTCGGAACTTGAGACGTTTCCTTTCTGCTTCATCAACAGTTCATATTTGGAAGCCTGCACCAGCGTACGCAAGTCCTTACGCATGTCCTTCTTGACAATGTTGTCCATCGTAGAAAGAATCTGCACACAATCCAACTGACCGGACACCTTTCCTATATAGATATCCTTCGTGAAGAGATTGGAGTTCATTTCGATCATTGCCTTCGAGATATAGACCGAAGAGACTCCTTTCATGTCATTGTAAGTATTGAATATGTTTTTCTGCGCATGGCAGAGCAGGGGTAACATCAGCAACACACCTGCCAATAAGATCTTGTTGAGTTTCATAATCGTTTATCTTTGTATTTCCTTTTTCACTTCTTGCACCACTTTCCTCATATCAGCCTGAGTCTCTTCCACCTGCGTGATGCCTTGGTTTAGGTTGGTTGAGACCTCTATCAGCGTTGCCTGTAGCACGCGATAGGCTTCTTCCGGATCGGAGAATGTATCTTGTGGCGTAGGCACGCAGACATCATGCCTCATCCAACCGACTCCATAGCCGATGCCGACAAGCAACAATACGGTAGCGGCAACGCCCCTGATCCAACGCCAGTTGCGTTTGGCCCTGTTCACACGGAAGAAATGACGTTCTTCTTCCGCCTTTTCATCAATCAGCAGGGTCAGTTTGTCTTCCAATCCCGCAGGTACCTTCATATCCATTTCTGCCGCCTGACAAAGGGTGAGAAAAATCTCTTTCTCCTTCAGCAGCCGTTCGGGAACCTCCTTTGTCCTGAAATAATCTCTCAGCGCCTCTTCTTGGCTCTCGGTAGTGTTCCCCTCATAAAACTCGGCGAGTAGCCTTTCAATTTCCTCAACTTTCATTGTTATTCCATTTATTAAATTCCTCACGTATCTTCTTCCTCGCCCGGGACAGCAGTACACGGACGTTCGTAGCATTCAGACCGGTCAGCCGTTCTATCTCCTCGTAAGAACAACCTTTGACGTCACGCAGATTCACAATCCGTTGCTGTTGCTCAGGCAGATGGGAAATGATGTCTTTCACTTGCCGTACTTCGTCGCGCATTTCCAGATTGTCTGTTTGAGAGACGTCCTGTATGGCGGTCAACTCTATCGTCTGCCTGGACAAGAGGTACTTTCCCGAACGAAGCAAGTCAAAGCACATGTTCTTCACCAGAGTGACACTGAATGCTTCCGGATTGCTGATAGCCGTCAGCCCTTCGCGCTTGTCCCACAGCTTCAGATAGGCTTCCTGCACCAAGTCTTCCGCATCCGCCGCGTTCTCCAGCAGGCGGTAGGCTACGCAGTATAACTTGCGGTGATAGGGCAAAAACTCTTTTTTAAAATGCTCAGCATCCATCGGCTTTTCTGTATCTCGATCCTGTTTATTTATGGTATTTGCTGATTAGACGTACGAAGGCGGTATTTTGTTACAGGAAAGAGAGAAAAAAAATCGCTCCTGCCAGTTTCATGAACTTGCAGGAGCGAAATGCCTTCATCTGAGATGCAGATGCTTTTTACCCGAAAGGCAGACGGTCTTTTCCGCACAAGCCTCTTCCGAAGAGAGGAATTATGCCAATACGGGTACCAGATATTTAGTCAGCAGATAGCCTCCGCCCACCAGCCAGATGTAGAGAAGGAAAGCCAAGACAAACGGTTTGGCACCTGCCTGTTTGAACTTGTCAATGCTGGTGTCTGTTCCCAGTGCCGTCATTGCCATGGTCAGCATAAAGGTGTCAATGTATTCTATCGCACCATTCAGAGGGATGTCTTTCACAGTCTCCGCCCCCGTCAGGTATTGCAAGAGGGAGTTCAGACAGATGATGCCAATGAAACCAAACGCGAACCAAGGGATAGTAATCTTGCTCTTCACCGGACGACCCTCGGCGTCTGCACGCTTACGCCCTGCCAAGGCAAAACTCATGATGACCAATACGGGCGCCAACATCATCACGCGTATCATCTTGGTAATCGTAGCCGGACCAGCAATACCCAGAGCATCCGTTGGGTCCATCGCATTGCCTGCACCTGCCACGTGGGCTACTTCGTGCAGGGTACTTCCCGTATAAATGGCCACTCCCATGTTGCCCAGCCCGTCAAGCAGTCCGGCGCGATACATGATGGGGTATAAGAACATGGAAATCGTACCGAATATAACTACCGTAGAGACGGCAATGGCTGTCTTATGCCCTTCACATCTCACCACCGGCTCGGCACCCAGCACGGCTGCCGCACCGCAGATGGCACTGCCGGTAGAAGTCATCAGTGCCGTATCTTTATCTATCTTCAGCAGACGGCCGAACCAAATACCCAGAAATATGGTGCCTGCAACGATAATCGTATCAATGACCACCGCCGGAAGCCCCACTTCTGCCACCTGCGTCAGTGTCAGGCGAAACCCATACAACACGATGCCGGCACGCAGCACTTGCTTGGTACAGAACTTGATGCCTGGCACCCACGTCTCCGGCAAGCGGTTGCGAAGACTGTTGGCATACACCATACCCAGGATGATGCCGACGATGAGCGGACTGAATGACAGGCTCTTTACGAAGGGAATATCAGCTATGTAGAAAGCTGAAAAAGAAAATAAGGCAATCAGCAAAATACCATGCAGGGTGTTGCCTCTGTTTCCATGACTGAACATATTGTTTTGATTTAGTATGAATAATATTTATGTTTTAACTGGTGCAAAGATAAACCTTTCCATCTGTCTATGCTATTTCCATCTGATTATACATGATAACCGAAAGTAATAATTGCCACTAAAGCGTCCGGCTATGGTGTATGGCAAACTGCATGAAAGCGGGCACAAGGCCACTCTCCTGCCCTTGCTGACGGACAAAGCAGAAGTCACGGAGCATGGAAATATCCTTCAGTTCCACCACACGGAAGGTCCCTGCCGCCAGCTCCTTGCAAATAGAACGGATAGAGATGATGCCCATGCAGTCGGTGCTCTCTAAAAAGAGTTTGATGCTTTCTGTACTGCCGAGATACATCAGCACATGAAGCGCAGAAAGCTTGATGTTATGCTGAGACAGGGCGCGTTCTATGACGTCGAGCGTGCCGGAGCCTCGTTCGCGGAGGACAAGAGGAATGTCCGTCAAATCTTCGGGAGCCAGTTCGTCGGAAACGGAAAGCTTGCTCTTGGCATGTACTACGGCAACCAGTTCATCTTCCAGAAACGGAGTATATTTCAGGTTGGGCGAACGGTGGACACCTTCCACCAGTCCCAAATCGATACGATGTTCCTGCAAAGCAGTCTCTACCTCACGCGAGTTCCCGTTCATCAACGAAAGGTTTACCTGCGGAAACTTCTTGATGAACCGGGCAAGCAAAGGAGGCAAAACGTACTGGGCTATCGTAGTACTGGCTCCCAAACGCAACTCTCCCGTATATTCGTTATTCAGCAGATGCATCTCATACTCCAGCCGTTTGTAGTCTTCCAGAATCCGGTCGCAATGTTCCAACAGTAATTTGCCGGATTCTGTCAGGCTGATTTTGTTGCCTTGTCTGTCAAACAGACGTGTCTGATAGGCACTCTCCAGCTCTTGTATATGCTTTGTGATGGCAGGCTGACTGACGAACAGCTCCTGCGAGGCTTTCGTGAAGCTCAGATTCTTCGCTACGGACCGGAAAACTCTTAAACGAAAATCGGACACAACGGTAATAGGAATTAAATGTTAATAATAGAGATGTTCAGTCACAATGCATTATTTCAGTTCTTCAGCCTTAATACCCAAAGCCCGCATCACGGAGTATCCCAACGAATCCCACCGGCATGCCGACGGGTGTTGTAACTTGTCCATACTGAACAAAAACACTTCTTTGGCTTTCTCGGGAGTTCTTTCTTTCAGGTTCTCGTTCAGGATATCCGTCAGTTTACCGCCATAGTTCTCCACCGAAGGCACCAACATCAGCCGTTTCACATCAGCAGAATTCAAAGCGATCGTCAAGAGGTCAAGATAGAGGTTCTCGCGTGAAACAAATCCTTCAGAAGAAACGGAGGTAAAGGATAATTCGCCCAATGAATTGGAAATCCCCACACCGTTCAAGTCGTTTTTCAAGTCGGATGGGTCGCAATGAGACAACGAACCAGCCTGTCCGTCATAGACAAACAGCACTTCTATCTGATTACCACCCTCGCGGACGCCGGAATCCAATGCCACGTAAGTAGCCCACTCTTCCACATAAATGTCCTGCAATGGACGATTCAGCTGCATCTCAAAGTATTTCTTCATTCCTCCAACCACGGCATTAAAACATGCCACATCTACTAATATCACGTTCTCTGCGAGCTTTATATCATCAGTCATAACATTTTCTTTTTTACATTCGAGCGATAAAGATACAATAATACTTTCATCCATGCATGCGATTTACTTAAAATTTGCATGTTACGGAACGGTTCCTCCACTTAAAGTGAGGTAGAGAAGAAAAGAATTAGAGAGGTTAAAAGAGTTAGAGAATTAACAAGGAGTTATCAGCCGATCTCTCGGCTTAAGAGTTTAAACCGAGAGCTTTATTAAGTGGAGAACCATATTAAGTGGAAAGTAGAAAATGGAGAATGGAGAGCTAATGCATAAGGGAATAAAACCGTATGAGTCCCTATGCAAAGGAGTATCTTATGCCTTACAAAGATATTTTTCCTAGAATAAAAACTCTATCTCAGCCCGCGAGATGTACATCTCAGCAGGCGAGATTTGTATCTCGCGAACTGAGATGTACATCTCGCCTGCTGAGATTAACTTTTCTCCCTAAGTCTAACCACTTCTCTCAGTATGCGAAATGGTTTCGTTTGCCGTCTCTTTCATCTTTATTACGTATATATAATATATAAGAAAGCCTCCTATATAGCTGGATAAGTATCATATCGTCACTCAGGAGAGACATTTTGTCATCTCACAGCTCCTTTTTGCTGTAATTTTGTCATAAATAAGCAATTGGCAAATCTTTTGCGCCTCGTCAGGTGTTATTGAAAAAGAAAAAAGAAAGGAGACATCAAATATGAATTTCAACAACTTTACCATCAAATCGCAAGAAGCGGTACAAGAAGCGCTGAACCTCGCCCAAAGTCGCGGGCAGCAAGCCATTGAACCGGTTCATGTGATGAAGGGAGTGATGAAGGTGGGCGAGAACGTCACTAACTTCATCTTCCAGAAGTTGGGCATGAACGGACCGCAAATAGCCATCGTGCTTGACAAGCAAACGGATTCCCTGCCTAAAGTTTCGGGCGGAGAACCTTACCTGAGCCGTGAAACAAACGACGTATTCCAAAAAGCGACACAGTATTCCAAGGAAATGGGCGACGAATTCGTTTCACTGGAACATCTGTTGCTGGCGTTGCTCACCGTAAAAAGCACCGTCTCCACCATCCTGAAAGATGCGGGAATGACGGAACGCGAATTGCGAAATGCCATCACCGAACTGCGGAAAGGTGAAAAGGTGACGTCACAATCCAGCGAAGATACTTATCAGTCATTGGAGAAGTATGCCATCAACCTGAACGAGGCTGCGCGAAGCGGCAAGCTCGACCCTGTTATCGGACGCGATGAAGAGATTCGCCGAGTACTCCAGATCCTGAGCCGCCGCACCAAGAACAACCCTATATTAATAGGTGAACCGGGTACCGGAAAGACTGCCATTGTAGAAGGGCTTGCCCACCGTATCCTGCGCGGCGACGTTCCTGAAAACCTGAAAAACAAACAGGTCTATTCGTTGGACATGGGTGCACTGGTGGCAGGTGCAAAGTACAAAGGCGAGTTCGAAGAGCGCCTGAAGGCAGTCATCAATGAAGTGAAGAAATCGGATGGAGACATCATTCTGTTCATTGACGAAATACACACCTTGGTGGGTGCCGGAAAGGGAGAAGGAGCAATGGATGCCGCCAACATCCTGAAACCGGCACTGGCACGTGGCGAGTTGAGAAGCATCGGCGCCACCACCCTCGACGAATACCAGAAATATTTCGAAAAGGACAAGGCACTGGAACGCCGTTTCCAAATCGTCTATGTGAATGAACCAGACACGTTGAGCACCATTTCCATCCTGCGCGGATTGAAGGAACGTTACGAGAACCATCACCACGTCCGTATCAAAGATGACGCCATCATTGCTGCCGTAGAACTGAGTAACCGCTATATCACAGACCGTTTCTTGCCGGACAAAGCCATCGACCTGATGGATGAGGCTGCCGCCAAACTCCGTATGGAAGTCGACTCTGTTCCGGAAGAGTTGGATGAGATCTCACGCAAAATCAAACAGCTGGAGATTGAACGCGAAGCCATCAAACGGGAGAATGACCAACCGAAGTTGGAACGTATCGGCAAAGAGCTTGCCGAACTGAAAGAGCAGGAGAAGTCATACAAGGCAAAATGGCAAAGCGAAAAGACTTTAGTCAACCGGATACAGCAGAATAAGATAGAAATAGAGAACCTGAAGTTCGAAGCCGACAAAGCGGAACGCGAAGGAGACTACGGTAAAGTGGCAGAAATCCGTTACGGCAAGTTGCAGGCTCTGAACCGGGAGATTGAAGATACCCAAAAGGAGTTACATGCCATGCAGGGCGACAAAGCCATGATCAAGGAAGAAGTGGATGCCGAAGATATTGCAGATGTAGTATCCCGCTGGACCGGAATTCCCGTTAGCAAGATGCTGCAAAGCGAAAAGGAGAAATTGCTGCATCTGGAAGACGAGCTTCACCAGCGTGTCATCGGACAAGATGAAGCCATCCAAGCCGTGTCGGATGCTGTCAGACGTAGCCGCGCGGGCCTGCAAGACCCCAAACGTCCTATCGGTTCGTTCATTTTCCTCGGAACAACAGGTGTAGGTAAAACGGAACTTGCCAAGGCACTTGCCGAGTTTCTCTTCGACGACGAGAGCATGATGACACGTATCGACATGAGCGAATATCAGGAGAAGCATAGTGTATCGCGCCTGGTCGGAGCGCCTCCGGGATATGTAGGCTACGATGAAGGTGGTCAGTTAACAGAAGCTATTCGCCGGAAACCTTACTCTGTCGTACTGTTCGACGAAATTGAGAAAGCCCATCCGGATGTTTTCAACATCCTGCTGCAAGTGCTGGACGACGGACGGCTGACTGACAATAAAGGACGTGTGGTGAACTTCAAGAACACTCTCATCATCATGACCTCCAACATGGGAAGTGCATACATCCAAAGCCAAATGGAGAAACTGAACGGTAACAACAAGGAGCAAGTGATTGAAGAGACGAAAAATGAAGTGATGAATATGCTGAAGAAGACTATTCGTCCGGAGTTCCTGAACCGTATAGACGAGACCATTATGTTCTTGCCTCTCAACGAAAGTGAGATAAAACAGATTGTGACACTACAGATCAAGAATGTGCAGAAGATGCTCGCCCGAAATGGCGTGGAACTGGTATTGACAGAGAAGGCTATAGAATTCCTGACGAAAGTGGGATATGATCCGGAGTTTGGTGCCCGTCCTGTGAAACGAGCCATACAGCACTATCTGCTGAACGATTTGTCGAAGAAGTTATTGGCACAAGAAGTGGATCGCAACAAACCCATTACTGTAGATGCCGACAACAAAACATTGGTTTTCAATAACTGACTTCAGACATTTAGAGCCTGTTTAAATTTTGTTCAGCCTTCTTTTTGAAGAAAATTAAAACTGGCTCTTACATGATAAAAAAGAAAAAGGAGGGTGAACATTCCTTCATCCTCCTTTTTTCTTTTTTTATCAAGCTTCTTCTTCTGATGTCTCTGCGGCATCTTCAAAATCTGTCATTCCACAGGATACCAGCAAGTTGTACCAAGAAATAAGTTTCTTTATATCCGTCACGTAAACACGATCACGGTCAAAGTTAGGCAATACTTCCGCCAAATAAGCACGAAGTTCGTCAGCAGTGGCTTTCTTTAAATCAATTGCCACAGCCGCGCCATTCTCCTTTGTCTTCATGGCAAGAAAGACATTCTTCAAAGGCACATCTTCCGTATCTGTATACATGGCTATATCACTCAGAGAGATTATTTTTTCATTGCCATAGGCAGGAAAACGCCTTTTATCCATAAGAGACTCAACAATCAGCATATTTCTACCTTGCGAAACAAGTTTATACAACCCCGGCTTACCGGAGATAGACAAAATAGTCTTCAACATAGTATATTCTATTTTTTATTAGTAATGTTTTTATTTTTTCGATGGGCAAAGGTAATCAATATTTTTAGATAGAGAAGTCATTACTCCTAAAACCTGCGGAATTAACGGAGTTTCACCATCGTTTACAATTACAAAATTGGCCCTGTCGCGCTTCTCTTCATCGCTCATCTGACTACGAATACGACGTTCCACCAAATCCCGCAAAGCAGCATCCCGCCGCATGGCACGTGCTATACGCACTTCCTCAGAGGCATAAACCATCATCACGACATCCACTTCATCAGAGAAACCGGATTCAATCAGTATGGCAGACTCCATCGCCACAATTGGACAAGCAGAATGCCTTCCTACCCAATTGCGGAAATCATCGCGCACTCGCGGATGAATAATACCATTCACCGTATGGATATGTTCCGGATTGCCAAAAATATAAGAAGCGAGCAAAGGTCTGTTCAACTCCCCTCCCACATAAACTTCTTCGCCCAGCAAAGCTATCAGTTCCCTACGAATCGAAGGATCTGAAACAGTCAGACGTTTCGATTCCGTATCAGAGATGTAAACGGGTATCCCCATCACCTCCAAGAGGCGGGAAACTACACTTTTTCCACTGCCGATTCCCCCAGTTATACCTATTTTAATTGCCATATTCAGGAGATACTTGTTCGATAAGAAAATCAACTTGCTCCGGAGTAATACGAACCTGGTTAACTCCTTTCGGTAACGATTTCAATTTCACTGTGTACTTATCCGACCCCAGCTTCAATAGTTCTTCATAAGAAACATGCACATGAAAATCATTTGCCGATATCTGTCTGAAACGACTTAATCCCACCTGAAAAGTAACATTCACCTTGGAAGGAAATGCACGCAACACTTTACCTGCCGGGAAATTGATACCCAGCAACGGCACTTCCACTGTTTTCTCAGTATAAATATCCACCGGAAAAACGATTTCTACCGAAGCTGGTGAAAACTTGACTCCCTTCTGTCCAAGCAAGACAACCTGTTGTTTCAATGTGTCAGAGATGTCTTCGAACTTCACAGGTTGAGTGTAAGCAACAGTTATGGTGTCCAACACTCCTTTCGGAGCATAAGCAAGTACAGAATCAGGTTTGCAGATCGTATCGGAAATATAATATTGCCGACCGGCACTCACCGTTCCCTGCAACTTGACCGGCACCAATTTAGAGTCTCCCGTAGAATAAATATACTCCAACGTATCCGGCTTTACGGAAAGCAATTTGGTAGATATGTTCAACTGGCTAAGCAATCTCTTCTCAAATTGTGAAGAGTAAATACGGACATGACTATCCTTCCCTTTATAATCGGAAAAATCAAGAGTAAGAGGAAAGAAACTCTTTCCTAACATGTAATTGAGCAATACTGTCCCCTTGTCTTTTACCCGAATATACAATTCAGATGGTGGTTCGGAAGTAATGACTACATCATCAGGCACACCTTTCAGACGTACCGGAATTGAGAATTCAGTCTCATAATCATTATTCAGCGTTTGAAGTAACCAGAACCCACTCGCAACAAAGAAAAAAAATAAAAAAATTAAGAACTCCCTGCTCTTGTCACTGAGCAGAAAGTCCTTAACTTTTCTTACTGTAGTCAAATATATACGTTGTATGTTCCTACGATTAATCATAGGCTCACCTTTTCATATTTATTTAGCAGTCTGATTGCCATTCACATCAGCAGCCGCCGCAAATATTGAATTCTTGTCTATTCTGATCTTGACACCAGAAGCTATCTCAAGCAGGATATCATTGTCGTTAATCTCCTTAACCACACCATGAATACCACCGGCAGTAATCACTTTCTGATTTACCTGCAATGATTTACGAAAGTTTGCAATCTCTTTCTGCTTCTTGTTCTGTGGACGAATCATAAAGAAATACATGATGGCAAACATGGCTATTAACATAATCCACATCATGCTTCCATTAGCTCCTGCCGCAGGGGGAGCCTGCAGAAAAAATACAGTCATTAAATTCATAATTTATTCAGTTTTAATTTTTAATACTCAACAAAGGTATCAGTTTTTCGTCAACTTACCCTCTTTTTTCAATTGATTAACTATTCCGTCCAACGTACCATTGACAAAGCTTCCGCTTTTTATCGTACTATAAACCTTAGCTATCTCAACATACTCATTCAACGAAACACTCACCGGAATGTTCGGGAAACTTAAAATTTCGGCTAATGCACACTGCATGACCACCACATCCATAAAGGCGACACGGTCCAAATCCCAATTACGCGTATTTTCACTAATCAGATGACGATAATAATCACAATTCAATATAGTGCGACGGAACAACCTGCGTGCGAACTCCTGGTCTTCTTCATCCTTGAACTCCGGCAACAAAGTCTGATTGGCACCGTTCTTTTCTTCGAAACGCTTAATAGTCTTCAGCACAAAAGTGTCCACAATCTCTTTATCGTCATTCCAATAAAGACTCTGATCCTCAAGTAATGCATCCAATCTCTCATTATTGAAAACAAACGTCTTGTAGAGTTTCCTCCATAATTCACGGTCGGCTTCGTATGATCTATCAGCCGAAGCCATATATTCCTTATATATATCGGAAGCTATAATCTTCTCATACAATCCCTTGATAAAATCCTCATCGTTATCCCAAGAACGCTTCTGATTGGCAGCGAAATCAAGCAACTGCTTGTTCACCTCCAATTGAGAAATGAACTTGTTTTCTACGAATTTCATGTTGGGATACAACTCCTCGGCAGTCGGAGCAAACTTAGCTTTTGCAGCATCAATACGTTTTTGTGCGTAGGTCGTCAGAGCTACCATCAACATCAGCAGATAATTATAAAGGTCGTAGGCTTTGGAAAGACTAAAGAACAACTCTTTCTCCGCTGAGTCTAAATTTTTACTGCCATTTTGATAATAAGCGTATACAATCTGTATAATCTTAAGACGAATAAGAACTCTGTTTATCATAAATCTATTTAATCGTTACAGTTTTAACGAATGCAAAAGTAGATATTTTTAATGAGTTTACGCAAATAAATCACATTTTTTAATGCAGATATTCATTATCCGGGCATTTTCTTTTGACAATTTAAAAAAAATCTTCAATTTTGAAGCCAAAATAAAAAGAGACCTATTAGAAAATATGGAAGAGTTAAAAAAGAAAAACAGTGCAGACCTGAATGATAAAGAGATTGTATTCTCAAAACCCATTAAGGCAGGTAAACGAATCTATTATCTGGACGTAAAGAAGAACAGAAAAGACGAAATGTTTCTCGCCATCACCGAAAGCAAAAAAATTGTAAACGGTGAAGGTGAAGATGCACAGGTAAGTTTTGAAAAGCATAAGATATTCTTATATAAGGAGGATTTCGATAAGTTCATCAACGGTCTGATGGAAGCGGTTGACTTTATTAAAGAAAGGGAAACACCAGAAAACGAAAGTGACACGGACGAGGAGATCGAAAATGGTGCCAATGGCAAGACAGTCTCTACTTCGACGTCTCAAACGGACGAAAAAGAGATAAAGTTGGATGAAGAAATCAAGATTGACATCGATTTTGAATAGACAACTCTTTGATTATTCAAAAAGAAGCTGTATTTTTGCACCGCTTTTTGAAACATCGTATGGTAAATCCATATCGTGTGATGGTGAATTAAGCAACCTAATAACTTAATTTAGAGTAACACAAAAAAAATTAAAAGAATGAGATCTATTGAAGTAAAAGGTACTGCAAGAACTATTGCAGAACGTTCTTCGGAACAAGCAAGAGCTTTGAAAGCTATTCGTAAAAACAATGGTGTACCCTGCGTACTCTACGGAGCAGGTGAAAACGTTCACTTCACTGTGCCCGCTGAAGGTCTGCGCAACTTGGTTTACACACCGCACATTTATGTAGTAGACCTGATCATCGATGGTAAAAAAGTCAATGCCATCATGAAAGATATCCAATTCCACCCCGTAAAAGATACAATCCTGCATGTTGACTTCTATCAGATTGATGAGGCTAAACCCATTGTAATGGAAGTTCCCGTACAGATGGAAGGTTTGGCAGAAGGTGTGAAAGCCGGTGGTAAGTTGGTACTGCAAATGCGTAAACTGAAAGTTAAAGCTTTATACAACGTTATTCCTGAAAGATTGATCGTAAACGTTGCTCACTTAGGACTGGGTAAAACTGTCAAAGTTGGCGAACTGAAGTATGAAGGCTTGGAATTGATGAATGCTAAAGAAGCTGTTGTATGCGCCGTTAAGCTGACTCGTGCTGCAAGAGGTGCTGCTGCTAACGCCGGCAACTAATCGGGCGTTCTCTCAAGAGAATAATAAAATTCCGGAATGCGGATTAACGCAGACAACGCAGATGAATCAATCCGCGGACTGCGATAATCCGCATTCTTTTTTGATAGACATCAAGAAGTAAATGGAGTTCCGGAAGCAACATGTTCGTTACACACCATTTTATAAGAAATATAATTCTTCAAAGAAATGAAATATTTGATTGTTGGATTAGGAAATATCGGACCCGAATATCACGAGACACGCCATAATATAGGCTTCATGGTAGTAGATGCACTGGCTAAAGAAGCTGGTATTTCCTTTGCAGACAAACGTTATGGCTTTACCGCCACTCTATCCGTCAAAGGGCGTCAACTACTGTTATTGAAACCTTCTACATTTATGAACCTCAGTGGAAACGCTGTACGTTATTGGATGCAGAAAGAAAATATTCCACTGGAAAATGTGTTGATTATAGTAGATGACCTTGCCCTACCATTCGGCTCTTTACGCCTGAAAGGAAGAGGCAGCGATGCCGGTCACAACGGCCTTAAACACATTGCCGCTACCTTAGGGACCCAAAACTATGCGCGGCTACGTTTCGGTATTGGGAATGAATTTCCCCGAGGTGGTCAGATTGACTATGTGCTGGGACACTTCACCGAAGAGGACTGGAAAACCATGGACGAGCGTCTGAAAACAGCCGGAGAAATAGTTAAAAGCTTTTGCTTGGCTGGAATCAATATCACTATGAATCAATTTAATAAAAAATAGTTTCTCTTGAGCAACCGGAAGGTAATGGACACTTGCAGTCAACTAATTAACTACAGCATACTTACAACCAAAACAATATGAGTGAAGCAAGAATAGATAAATGGATGTGGGCTGTACGCATTTTCAAGACGCGTACTATCGCAGCCGAAGCATGCAAGAAGGGGCGAATAAATATCAACGGTGCATTGGCAAAGGCTGCCCGTACTGTGAAACCAGGAGATGTGATACAAGTACGGAAGCCTCCTATCACCTACTCTTTCAAAGTCCTGCAACCCATCGAGAAACGTGTCAGCGCAAAGTTGGTGGCAGAAATGATGGAGAACGTAACAACTCCAGACCAATATGAATTGTTGGAGATGAGCCGCATCAGTGGCTTTGTGAACCGCGCTAAAGGAACCGGACGTCCTACCAAGAAAGATCGCCGGAATTTGGAAGAGTTCACCACTCCTGAATTTACAGATGACTTCGACTTTGAATTTGACTTCGAAGAAGAATAAAGAAAGAAATAATATGAGTATGAGTGTAAAAAAAGTAAAATGGGGATTTATCGGATGCGGCGAAGTAACCAAATACAAAAGCGGCCCCGCCTTCCAAAAAGTGGAAGGTTCGGAAGTGATTGCTGTCATGAGCCGCGATGGTGCCAAAGCCAAGGCATATGCCAAAGAGAGAGGCATCCCCAAATGGTATGACGATGCACAGGAATTGATTGATGACGAGGAAGTAAATGCTATCTATATCGCCACACCCCCCTCTTCACACGCCACTTATGCCATTATGGCAATGAAAGCCGGCAAACCAGTCTACATAGAAAAACCGATGGCAGTGACATACGAAGAATGCTGCCGTATCAATCGCATATCCAACGAAACCGGCGTTCCATGCTTTGTCGCCTATTATCGCCGTTACCTACCTTACTTCCTGAAAGTGAAAGAATTGGCGGAGAGTGGCACGATTGGTAATATCATCAATATACAGATACGTTTTGCCCAACCACCCAGAGCCTTGGATTACAACAAAGAGAACCTGCCTTGGCGCGTACAACCCGACATTGCAGGAGGCGGCTACTTCTACGACTTGGCTCCACACCAGATAGACCTGTTGCAAGACATGTTCGGCTGCATTCTCGAAGCCAGCGGATATAAGAGTAATCGTGGCGGACTTTATCCGGCAGAAGACACCTTAAGTGCCTGCTTCCAATTCGACAGCGGACTGGTAGGCAGTGGTTCGTGGTGCTTCGTAGCACATGATTCAGCACGAGAAGACCGTATAGAGATCATCGGAGACAAAGGAATGATCTGCTTTTCTGTATTTACCTATGAACCCATTGCACTGCATACGGAAAAAGGAAGAGAAGAAATCCCCGTCGCTAATCCGGAACATGTGCAACAACCGCTAATCCAGGCTGTTGTCGATCATCTCTTAGGAAAATCCATCTGTACTTGCGACGGCACCAGTGCCACATTGACGAACTGGGTTATGGATAAGATATTAAATAAGTTATAAGAACCCGTTTACATCCTACTCACCAAACAGGCTCAAAAGAACGTTGGACAAAATCCAAGCAGGCTCAAAAAAAAAGAACCCATCCGACATTCGGATTGCCCCAAACTCCGATAATCTATATTGAATTATCAATGCTTAGGGAAGTCTTATAAATTACTGATTATCAGAATAGCCCAACAACCTGCATTCACTACCGTACTGAAGCCCATTCAGTACGGTACTTAATCGTATTCAATACGGTACTGAATGGGCTGTAGTATACGACTTATCCGGAATTCGTCCGGTTTGTCTATCTTCTTTTAAAAGTATATACAGGCAGAATGCAGTAGAAACAACATCGTTCTCTTTGAGGAAGCATCTATTGCTTAAAGATATTTCTTTACCGCCTCAATCAACTCCTGATATTCAGCATCCGTCAGATATACCTTTCCCGGATTCATCTGGAACGTACCTCCATAATCAGGACCGTCTACATACTTCGGGGCAAGATGGAAATGAAGATGAGACAGTTTATCGGAATAAGCACCATAATTAATCTTTTCGGGATTAAACGCCTGCTGCATGGCACGGGTAACACGGGTAACGTCTTCCATAAAGGCATTACGGTCTTCATCACTCAACTCATTCAAATCGTTCACGTGGTCCTTGTATGCTACGAGGCAACGTCCTCTATAAGTCTGTTCCTTAAATAAAAATACGCGAGATACACTCAATTCTGCAAATTCAATCATCAGATTGTGCAATGTCTCATTGTTCTGACAATACAGACATTCTTTCGGGTCACTTCTCATGATACTATTAGTTTATTATTTATTTACGGAGCAAAGATAACTCTTTCCAAGCTCATTCCATATCAATATTTTCATTCTTTTGACCGACAAGTTCATACACATCGACATTTTCTCCTACTACCCAAACAACATCACCCTCCATAAACGGTTCGTGCGGATCGGGCGCATGCAAAGCTTCACCTTCTCTTTCCACTCCCGCAATCAGGCAACGATACCGTTCACGAATACCCGACTCACGCAGCGTCTTACCCAAGAACGGAGAATCGGCTGTGATACAAAACTGCCGTAAAATCATCTCACTCTTCTCTATGACATCCGCCTCTAGTGCAGCAGCCTTATCCATCGCCTCCCCAAAGAGATTCAACTCCTCATCTGTCGCTATGACCTGTATCTTGTCTTCTGGGAAAAGACGCATGGAAGCACCGGGAATATTAATCCGCTTCCGCCCACGAAGGATAGAGACGACATGCACACCATATTGTTTCCCGAAGTTAAGTTCGGCAAGCGTTTTTCCTGCCCACTCGGACTCACCGGGTATTATAAAGTCAGTCAGATGCAAATCGCGAGACAACAAACGTCCTGCATACTCAGGCTTCTTCTCACCCAAATACTCGGCACGCATATCTCGAGAGCGCAAATTCTGGAAAAACTTTCGCTCTATCATAATGGATTGTTTCTTTAACTGACGAGAAAGAATCATCATCGTAACCAATAGAACCGCCACCCCCAGCAGCAAGCCTACAGAAATCTCAAACAGACCCGCTATCACAAACATCACAAACGAAACCGCTATCAAGATACGTATGACAATCGTTGCAACCAATGGCGCCCTGTTTGCACGATTGTCATTCCACAACGTGACAAACTCTATCGAATGGTTTTTCTTAATCATGATAGCCCGCAAGAAAGGAGCTATAAACAGAATGACAACCACAGCAGACAACAGCCGTCCCCAGATTCCGGGCAGATGCGCTTGGAACAAAGGAACCAAAAAGCGAAAAGAGAGGGCTACGACTGCTATGCTGACAATGGAATAGACAATCGTAATCCGCGTCAAAGCAAACATAAGCTTCTTCCACAAACTCTCATGATTCATGGTCCGGGAACCGGAAGCATAGCGGTCCAGGAAATTCATCCAACGCTCCGGCAGATGGCTATCGACAAAGTTAGATGCCGGTTCCGCCAAGCGAATCATATAAGGCGTCAGGAAAGTGGTGATGACCGAAACTGCCACAACAATAGGATACAAGAAATCGCTCGTCACATGAAGCGAAACTCCCAGTGAAGCTATGATGAAAGCAAATTCCCCAATCTGCGTCAAACTGAATCCACACTGCATCGCCGTCTTCAACGGTTGCCCGGAGAGCAGCACACCCAACGTTCCGAACAGGGACTGCCCCAAGATGACTGCCAAAGTAATCACAATAATAGGAAGCGCATACTCCACAATCATAGCAGGATTGACCATCATACCCACAGATACAAAAAATACGGCACCAAAAAGATCCTTCACCGGTTTCACCAGCCGTTCAATACTTTCCGCCTCCACTGTCTCTGCAAGGATAGAGCCCATTATGAAAGCCCCGAATGCGGCAGAAAAGCCCGTATGTGCCGCCATGACCACCATACCGAAACAGAGGCCGAGCGAGACAATCAGCAAGGTTTCCTCACTCATCAGCTTACGACAACGCTTCAGCAGTTCCGGTATCAGATAGATACCCACAACGAACCACAGAATCAGGAAGAAGAGCAGTTTCCCAATGCTTTCCAACATTTCCGTTCCCTCAAAATTGTGTCTCACCGCCATAGTGGAAAGCATTACCATCAGAACGATAGCAAGAATATCTTCAAGTATCAGTACACTGAGCACAATTCCGGTAAACTGTTTCTTGCGCATGCCCAAGTCGTCAAAAGCCTTATATATAATAGTAGTGGAAGACATGGCAATCATTCCTCCCAAAAAGATACTATCCATACGCTGCCACCCAAAACCAGTTCCGACAGCAATACCCAAAAGAATCATGCAGAATATGATTGTGCAGGCAGCAATGATGGCAGCCCCACCCACTTTGACTATTTTTTTGAAGCTAAACTCCAGTCCCAAAGCGAACAGAAGGAAAATCACTCCGATGTCTGCCCAAGTCTGTATGTTTGCCGTGTCCATAACCGAGGGAGTATATGGCATATGCGGACTGGCGAGAAAACCTGCCACCACATATCCTAATACTAACGGTTGTTTCAGTTTCTTGAACAATAGCGTCATGACACCCGCACAAATCAGTATCAGCGCCAAATCGTTTATTAAAGTAGCCAAATGTGACATATTATCCGTCTTTCTATGATTTTGCTGACAAAAGTAATAAATTCTACAGCAAAAAGCGATTATTTTCTCCGGAAAAAGAAAAAAAAGAGAGACGTATTCTCTTCTGGAATACGTCTCTCTTACTTCTTGAGCCTCTTGTCGGATTCGAACCAACGACCCCGAGATTACAAATCACGTGCTCTGGCCAACTGAGCTAAAGAGGCGGGGTGGGCAAGCTTACTATATCGCGCCGCTACAACCAACTACCTTTGCTGCGATCAAGCCCTGGAGGATTCGAAGGGAGCTGGCCGTATAGGACTTACCCGTATTTCTTGTTTGCGGGTGCAAAGGTAGGCATTTTTATTAAACCTGCAATAGTTTACCCAAACTTTTTTCAACTTTAACAAGAATACAACTGCTACAAACAATATTATTTATACCTTTGCGCCCATATTTTTAATGAGAGATGACAGAAAATAGAGGTAACTTACAACAATATGCCATGCTGTTCGGCACCTACATGGGAGGATTCTGGATTTTGAAATTCATTCTGTTCCCTTTGGGATTGACCGTACCGTTCTTGCTTTTCCTGTTTTGGGGACTGACGATATGTGTTCCGTTCATGGCATATTATTATGTACGCATGTATCGCAACCATGCATGCGGCGGCTCCATCAGCTTCTTCCACGGATGGATATTTACCATATTCATGTACATGTTTGCCGCATTGCTGGCGGCAGTGGCACACTACGTCTATTTTGAGTATATAGACCAAGGTTTCGTGTGCAACACAATAGAGAATGTATTGAATGAAGGTATAAGACAAAACATCCTTCCCAATAACTCCACCCTGACGATGTACAAGGAATACATCAATGAACTGCGCTCTTTGTCGTCTATCGAAATCTGCATGCAACTCATGTCGATGAATGCATTCTACGGCTCTCTCGTAGCGATTCTTATTGCCCTGTTCGTCATGAAGCGTCCGCCAAGCACTCCCGCTTCCGCGGAGTAGGACGCCAGAAGGAGAATTAAAAGTATTTTCAACCGCTAACTATTAAATTGTAAACAAGATATATGGATATTTCAGTTGTCGTTCCTTTGTATAATGAAGAAGAATCTCTTCCCGAACTGTACGCACGGATTGAGCGGGTCATGAAGGTAAACGGTTTTTCATACGAAGTGATTTTCGTGAATGACGGTAGTACCGACCGTTCCTGGCAGATTATTGAAGAACTAAGCCAAAAATCGGATGTAGTGCATGGCATTAAATTCCGCCGTAACTATGGTAAGTCGCCCGCTTTATTCTGTGGTTTTGAAAAAGCGCAGGGAGACGTGGTCATCACAATGGATGCCGACCTGCAGGATAGTCCCGACGAGATTCCTGAACTCTACCGCATGATAACCGAAGAGGGATACGACCTAGTGTCCGGCTGGAAAATGAAACGCTACGACCCACTGTCGAAAACCATTCCGACCAAGTTGTTCAATGCCACCGCACGAAGAGTATCACACATCCACAACCTGCACGACTTCAACTGCGGACTGAAAGCCTACCGGAAAGAGGTGGTGAAGACCATTGAAGTATATGGGGAAATGCATCGTTACATCCCCTATCTCGCCAAGAATGCAGGATTCAATAAGATTGGAGAAAAAGTAGTGCAACATCAGGCACGCAAATTCGGCAAGACGAAGTTCGGGGGGATAAACCGGTTCTTCAACGGATATCTGGATTTGATTTCCTTGTGGTTCCTGTCTACTTTCGGAGTAAAACCGATGCACTTTTTCGGTCTGTTGGGGTCGCTGATGTTCGTTATCGGCTTTATCTCGGTGATCATTGTGGGCGTTACAAAGATGTATTACATGCACAACGGAATGCCTTACCGCTTAGTGACGGATTCTCCTTACTTCTACCTGTCGCTGACCTCCATGATTATCGGAACCCAACTGTTCCTTGCGGGCTTTTTGGGTGAACTCATCTCACGCAATGCTCCCGAACGAAACAAGTATCAAATAGAAAAAACAATATAAGGTCATGAAAAAATTAGTAAAACTGATGTTGCTTTGCCTGATCGCATACCCCATTGCCGGCATCATCACTTCGTGTTCGGAAGAGGAGGATTGCTCAATGAACGCACGCCCGATGATGACATGCTACCTCTACACGATAGACAGCGAAATCAACAGAGTATTGAACGATACCCTCGATTCGCTGACCATCACAGCCATAGGCACGGACTCCATCATTCTGAACAACGAGAAAGATGTGCACAAGCTGTCATTACCGTTGCGCTATACAGCCGACTCCACGGTACTGGTATTCCACTACAGTAAAAGGCCTGAGATAAAGAAAGATACCATTATCATCTATCAGAAGAACACCCCCTATTTTCTTTCGATGGACTGCGGCTATCAGATGAAGCAAAGCATCACGGGCAAAGAATACAGCCGTCACATTCTTGACTCCATACATATTCAAACTCAAGAAGTTAGTATCAATGAAACGGAAAATCTCAAGCTCTTTTATCGCAATTAGCCTGGTGGCGGCTTGCCTGCTGACGGGGCTTCCGGTGCAAGCGCAGAACCGCAACCAGTCTCCTGCCTCCCAGCCAGCCCCAAAGGAGCAAAAAAGTACGGATGAAGTAAGTTTTCCGCTCTACAACGGGATAAACGTCAGCGTAGATCTATGGGGCATCGGAAGCAAGGTGCTCGGAGAAGACTTCCTCAGTTCGGAAGTGGCTGTCGATGTCAATCTGAAGAACCGCTATTTTCCAGTAGTGGAACTGGGTTACGGTGGTACTGATACCTGGAATGACTATGGCACGCACTACAAAAGCAATGCGCCCTATTTCCGCATCGGCATGAATTATAATGCTTTCTACAAAAAGAAATTCGATAACTACCTGTTTGTAGGCCTACGCTATGCCATAAGCAGCTTCAAGTATGACATCGAAGCGCTTTCCGTCAGCGACCCCATCTATGGCGGAGAAACCGGAAATCCCAACCAACCGGACGACATCTGGGGCGGCAACGTTCCTTTTGACCATAAGCTGAAAGGCACGATGCAATGGTGCGAGCTCTATGCAGGCATCCGTGCACACATCTGGAAACGGCTCTACATGGGCTGGGGAGTACGTTTCAAGTTTCGCCTCAGTTCATCCAACGGCGAATATGGAAACCCATGGTACGTGCCGGGATTTGGGAAATATGATTCAAAAGCAATGGGCATAACCTATACAATCACTTATAAACTACCTTTCTAAATTATGACCGGATTAGAAATTTGGCTGCTTGCCTTAGGCCTTGCAATGGATTGCTTTGCCATTTCCATAGCCAGCGGCATTTTATTGAAACATACGCAGTGGCGTCCCATGTTTATCATGGCCTTTTTCTTTGGATTGTTTCAGGCTGTCATGCCACTTTTGGGATGGAGAGGTGCCAGCACGTTCAGCCATCTGATAGCAGAACTGGATCATTGGATCGCTTTTGCCATCCTTGCTTTCTTAGGCGGACGCATGGTCAAGGAATCATTCAAAGATGAAGAATGCAAAGAAGAATTTGACCCGAAAAACCTGAAAGTGGTGTTGGCACTGGCCGTGGCAACCAGCATCGACGCATTGGCTATCGGCGTATCGTTTGCCTTCTTGGGCATACAGCATTTCTCGGAGATATTGGCGCCCGTATCTATCATCGGCTTTGTCTCCTTCGCAATGTCTATGATAGGACTGATGTTCGGCATCCGTTTCGGTTGCGGCATCGCACAGAAACTGCGTGCAGAGTTATGGGGAGGCATCATCCTGATTCTTATCGGAGTAAAAATATTAGTGGAACATCTATTTTTCGGTTAATCACGCTTTATGGAAAAGAAGGCACAACAAAATTTTTTATGGATTGCCCTGCTTCTATTGGGCACCATCTGGATACTGGCACGCCACAACCGGATCGTACCTTACCACTCTACGGACGGACTGATATTCGGCACAATGTATAGAATCACTTATCAGTATGATGGCGACCTGAGCGGCGAAATCAAGGACGAGTTGAGACGCTTTGACGGTTCACTGTCTCCCTTCAACGATACGGCTACCATTACGCGAATCAACCGCAACGAGGACATTGTGCCCGATACCCTCTTCACCAATGTCTTCAAACGCAGCATGGAGATCTCCAAAGAGACAAACGGTGCATTCGATATCACAGTAGCCCCGTTGGTAAATGCATGGGGATTCGGCTTCAAGAAGGGTATGTTTCCGGATTCGTTGCAGGTAGACAGCCTGTTGGAGATAACCGGATACACCAAAGTCACCCTTTCGGTAGACAACAAAGTGGTGAAACAGGATGAGCGCATAATGCTTTCGTGCAGTGCCATTGCCAAGGGATATGCAGTAGACGTCATTGCCAACCTGCTTGCCAAGAAAGGGGTCGGGAGTTTCATGATAGACATAGGCGGTGAAATCGTGGCACGTGGCACGAATCCTCAGAAACGACCGTGGAGAATCGGCATCAATAAGCCGGTGGACGATTCACTGTCCATCAACCAAGAGCTGCAAATGGTGCTGAACATCACCGATGTAGGTATTGCCACCTCGGGAAACTACCGTAACTTCTATCACAAGAACGGAAAGAAGTATGCACATACGATAGACCCTCGAACGGGCTACCCCGTGCAGCACAACATTCTGTCCGCCACCGTGATAGCCAAGGACTGCATGACGGCCGATGCGTACGCCACCGCGTTCATGGTCATGGGCCTGGAAGAGGCGGAACGCTTTGTCAACGCCCATCCGGACATCGACGCCTGCTTCATCTATACGGATGAAAAAGGAAATCCCGGCGTCTACTCTACCAAGGGAATGGAAAAATGGATAAGCGACTGATAACGGACGGACAGCGACGGGCAAACGAGCATACGCCTATTTGCAGAAGACAAAGTAGACCGCCAGTACCAGACAAACGAATGCGGCAAGATGGTTCCAGCCGAGGCTTTCGCCCTTGAAGAGGACTGTAGTGAATACAGTAAAGACAACCAGAGTAATCACTTCTTGGATAATCTTCAACTGAATCAGCGAGAAAGGACCGCCATTGCCGGCGAATCCGATGCGGTTGGCCGGAACCATGCAACAATATTCCGCAAGGGCTATGCTCCACGAGAATAAGATGATGGCATAAAGGGGCCAGTTTGTGCTCACTTTCATTTCCTGTAGTTTCAGGTGACCATACCAAGCAAAAGTCATAAAGATATTAGAGGAAATCAAGAGCAAGATAGTATAAAGTCCTTTCATATGGGCAGTAAGTTTATTAAGTAATTATTCATCTGATTTATCTTTCTTGTTAGGAAGCAACTCTTCCTGCACATTAGTCATGCTTCCCCAAAGGCTGTAACGGGCTTCCGGATTCATCGCTTCCAACTGACGTAACACCTCTTTCATATCACTACGATGGGACTGCTCCTCGTACGGACAGTTCTTCACCAGCTTGCGATACCCCCTGAGCAGTGCCAGTGCCGCCAGATCGGATTCATGCACCAGACACATGGGACGGATGATCGTCATGTCAAACTTCTTCATCACCAGGCACGGAGGCATGGAACTGAATGTGCCCTGAAAGGTGATGTTCATCAGCAGGGTCTCCAGAATGTCATCCATGTGATGTCCCAATGCGATCTTGTTGCATCCATGCTCCTTGGCTATGGTAAAGAGTGCCTTACGCCGGTTCCACGAACAGAGGAAGCAGGGCGATTTGCGTGTATCCGTACTGGCGTCGAACTCCGTCTCGTATAGGACGAAAGGCAATCCCCACGCCTCCACATATTCCTTCAAATAGGCCATATCGCTTTGGTAAGGGATATTCTTCATGACCACATGCGCCACTACGACCGAAAAACGGGGCTTATAGATGCGGGCACGTTTTGCCAACAGTTCCACTAGCGCCAAAGAGTCCTTGCCGCCGGAAAGCCCGACCAGGATCTTGTCGCCATCTTCTATCAGGCCATATTCCACCACTCCTTTGCTAAACCGCTTCTCGATGCGGCGAATGATTTTCTCTTCTTCTGCCAATTCTGCCATAATGATTCATTTCTGTTCTTTCCTACACTTTCTCCATACCTGCTCCATACCAACTCCATACCAACTCCTTAATTTCTCCATACTATAGGACACAGAGCTTTTATGGAGAAATGAAGGACCGGATAAGGCGCGGACATAGGGCAGACATAAACTCATGCAACACCAGGCACCCTTTCAAATGCTGGAAACTGCATCCGCAACTTGAGCCATTCAATCGGCGGGACACTTACCCACCCCGATTTTCTGCGCTTTTTGCGGTGCAAAAGTAAGAGAAAAGAATGATTTAAAGAAGAATTAACATAATAGAATAGCAGAAAACTGCAATATTCATGATTAATTTGTATTTTTGAACATCAGAAACTGTAAGTTGGATAAATAGTATGAGAAGAAGATATATTTCATTTTTTGCTTTTTGCCTTCTATTCGTCAGTGCTTCTGCACAGACCTTGGAACAAGCCAAAGCATTCTATCAGAAAAAACAATACGAAAAGGCCAAACCCGTCTTCAAGAAGTTTGTCAAGTCGCAACCAGCAAACGGGAACTACAACCTGTGGTACGGCGTATGCTGCCTGGAGACAGGGGAACCGGATGTCGCCTTAAAACATCTGGAGATGGCGGTAAAAAAGCGTATTCCGAGCGGACAGTTATACCTGGCACGCACCTACAACGACCTCTACCGCTTTGAAGATGCCATCAAGTGCTATGAAGAGTACATCACTGAGTTGAGCAAAAGAAAACGACCGACCGCGGAAGCGGAAAGACTTCTGGAGAAGAGCAAGACCAACTTCCGCATGCTGAAAGGCATCGAAGAGGTGTGCATCATCGACAGCATCGTAGTGGACAAGGAACATTTCCTGAAGGCATATAAAATCAGCCCCGAATCGGGCAAACTATTCATGTACAATGACTTTTTCAAGAAGAAAGAGGAGGTGGAAGCCACTGTCTATGAGACAGAGCTGGGTACCAAAATCTACTATGGCGAACGTCAGCCCGACGGCAAACTCAGCATCCTGTCATGCAACAAGATGCAAGGCGAATGGGGAAAAGGTAGCCTGTTGCCCGGCAGCATCAACGATTCCATCAATGCCAACTACCCGTATGTGCTGACCGACGGAGCGACCATCTATTACGCAGCCGACGGCGAAAACTCAATGGGTGGCTATGACATCTTCGTCACTCGCTACAATACAAATACCAACACTTATCTGGCACCCGAGAACGTGGGTATGCCGTTCAACTCTCCTTACAACGACTATATGTTCGTCATAGACGAGTTCAACAATCTCGGATGGTTCGCCTCCGACCGCTATCAGCCGAAAGGGAAGGTGTGCATCTACATCTTCGTACCCAACTCATCCAAGCGGGTATATAACTACGAAGGTATGGACCCCAAGAAAGCCGTCCGGCTCGCGCAGATTCACTCGCTGAAAGAGTCGTGGACAGACACCAATGTCGTATCCGATGCCAAGCACCGCCTGCAGGCCATTGCAAACGAAAAGCCACAGGCTGAACGGACCAATGATTTTGAATTTATCATCAACGACCAAATCACATACTACCAATGGAACGACTTCAAATCGCCCCAGGCCAAAGAATTGTTCGGCAAGTACCGCCAACTGGAAAAGAGCTACAGGCAGCAGCATAACAAACTGGAAGAACAACGTTCGTGGTACTCGCGCGCCAAAGATGTGGACAGAAAGAAACTGGCTCCTGCCATACTCGACCTGGAAAAGCAGGTGCAGCAATTGTCAAAAGAAGTGGAACGTGCCGCCATTGAAGCACGGAACACGGAAATAAAGAACCTAAAAAATCGATAATCATGGACATATTTATTATTGCAGTACTCATCATCGCAGCAGCGCTATTGTTTCTGGTAGAGCTATTCATCATCCCGGGTATCAGTATCGCCGGATTGCTGGCAGGCGGTTGCATCATCTTTGCCAACTATTATGCCTTTGCCTATCTGGGCAGCACAGACGGGTTTATCACACTGGGCATATCGGCAATAACTTGCATGGGGTCGCTGTACCTGTTCATGCGTTCCAAAACCCTGGATAAGGTTGCGCTGAAAATGAATATCACATCGAAAGTGGACCGGACGGCAGAAGCCAAGATAAAGGTCGGTGATACGGGCGTGGCCATCACACGGTTAGCCCTGATCGGTAATGCCGATATAGAAGGACACATCGTGGAAGTAAAATCCGTGGACGGTTTCCTGAACGAAAAGACCCCTATCACGGTGAGCCGCATTGCCGATGGTATCATCATGGTAGAAAAGAAGAAAATTTAATATTCACACATAATATCGTATAATTATGAATCCTGATTCCATGTACCTGACAGCCTTTCTTGTAATAGGGGGCATCATTTTCATCGTACTGTTTTTCCATTACATCCCCTTCTTCCTATGGCTTTCCGCCAAAGTTTCAGGGGTAAGAATTTCGCTGATACAGCTGTTCCTGATGCGCATCCGTAATGTACCTCCCTACATCATTGTACCAGGCATGATTGAGGCACACAAAGCCGGATTGAGCAACATCACACGTGACGAACTGGAGGCTCACTACCTTGCCGGCGGACACGTGGAAAGAGTGGTCCACGCCTTAGTGTCCGCTTCAAAAGCCAACATCGAGCTTTCCTTTCAAATGGCTACTGCCATCGACCTTGCCGGACGCGATGTATTCGAAGCAGTTCAAATGTCTGTAAACCCCAAAGTGATTGACACCCCGCCCGTGACAGCCGTAGCCAAAGATGGCATTCAGCTGATAGCCAAGGCTCGTGTCACAGTACGCGCCAACATCCGCCAATTAGTGGGAGGTGCCGGCGAAGACACCATTCTGGCACGTGTAGGAGAAGGCATCGTATCTTCTATCGGTTCGTCCGAAAACCATAAGTCGGTACTGGAAAATCCGGATTCAATCTCCAAACTGGTACTCCGCAAGGGACTGGACGCCGGCACGGCATTTGAAATCCTATCCATTGATATCGCCGACATCGACATAGGTAAGAACATTGGTGCCGCACTACAAATAGACCAAGCCAACGCTGACAAGAACATCGCCCAAGCCAAAGCGGAAGAGCGTCGCGCAATGGCCGTAGCCAGCGAACAGGAAATGAAAGCCAAAGCCCAGGAGGCCCGTGCCAAAGTGATCGAAGCGGAAGCAGAAGTGCCCAAAGCCATGGCAGAAGCATTCCGCAACGGCAACTTAGGCATCATGGATTATTATCGGATGAAGAACATCGAAGCCGATACCTCCATGCGCGAAAACATAGCAAAGCCTGTAGGAAACGCTTCCAATCCTTCGCTAAGCAAATAACCGGTAAGAGCCTGTCTGAATTTTGTTTTGCATCATCGTGAGAGTTCTTTTCGGAGTTGTTCTTCTGTCTTATGAAGAGTATGTTATATGAGAAACAAGAACAAGCTATATGACAAGCCCAAAGAAGCTATATGAGAGAGCGAAAGGAGGCAGATGACATATAAGAAGAAGAGAACCATCTGAAAAGAAGTTTAAGAAAAAAGCAGATAGAAAACTTTTCAGCAAATGGCAAACGAACTCAGAAACAGATCTTAGATATTTCTTCTAAAAACGTCGGAACCGGTGAACAGTACTCACATTCCGACGTTTTTATTTTATAGATGTTTCAGCACCGCATCACAAAAGAGCGGGCTAAGACATTCGAACCATTACTCAACCCTTAAAATTCCAGAATATGAAAAAGTATTTTGCATCCTCCGAACTCATCATCAACGACGATGGATCCGTATTCCACCTGCATGTAAAACCAGAATGGCTGGCAGACAAAGTAATCCTGGTGGGTGATCCGGGACGGGTAGCACTGGTTGCTTCACACTTCCAACACAAAGAGTGCGAAGTGGAAAGCCGTGAATTTAAAACCGTAACAGGTGTCTATAACGGCAAGCGAATCACTGTAGTATCCACCGGTATCGGTTGCGACAACATAGATATCGTAATGAACGAATTAGACGCCCTTGCCAACATCGACTTCAACACACGCGAAGAGAAATCTCAACTTCGCCAACTAGAATTGGTACGCATCGGCACCTGTGGCGGACTGCAACCCAATACCCCAGTAGGCACCTTTATTTGTTCGCAGAAATCCATCGGTTTCGACGGACTGTTAAACTTCTATGCAGGACGTGACGAAGTGTGCGACCTGGACTTCCAACATGCCTTCCTGAATCACATGGAATGGACCGGAAGCATGTGTGCCCCCGCTCCTTACGTAATCGACAGCAATGCCGAACTTATCGAACGTATTGCCTGCGATGACATGGTACGTGGCGTAACCATTGCCGCCAACGGCTTCTTTGGTCCCCAAGGACGCGAGCTGCGCATCCCCTTGGCAGACCCAAAGCAGAATGAGAAAATCGAAAACTTCGAATACAACGGGTATCGAATCACCAACTTCGAAATGGAAAGTTCTGCACTGGCAGGTCTAAGTCGACTGATGGGGCACAAAGCAACCACAGTATGCATGGTCATTGCCAACCGACTGATTAAAGAAGCCAACACAGGTTATAAGAATACCATCGATACGTTAATCAAAACAGTGTTGGATAGAATCTGACATCTCTCTTCCCCTATCATCAGATACTTCTCCCAACACACAGCTGTGTATCTTATAATCCATCAAATAAAAGTGAACAGTACTTCGAAAATCGATCCTTCAACTTTTGGAGTACTGTTTAACATAACCTTCGCAAAGATATTCTTTTAAAGAAACACATGCCAATCTCCTCCTACCACATTATCTTCCGTTCCTCCCTCTTTCTTCCAAAAGCCTGTTTTAGTTTAGTTCTGCATTTTTTTAAAATTCTTTTATACGAAAAAGAATCACCCAATAGGCCGAATAAAAAGCTTTTCGAAGAAAATCCAAATCAATCATAAAGTAAAATATACCTTTCAGCACAAAGTACCAGCAATTTTATCTAAATTTGCAACGTAAAATAATAGACTTTAAAATGAATCAGGATACAATCTGTGCAATCGCAACAGCTCAAGGGGGAGCAATCGGTATCATACGTATCTCCGGACCGGATGCTATCAACATAACCAGCCGCATCTTCATCCCCGCAAAAACCAGTAAAACGCTAACCGATAGCAAACCCTATACACTGACCTTCGGACACATACGCAATGAGAAAGAGATCATAGATGAAGTGCTTGTCAGCCTCTTCCGTGCCCCCCATTCCTACACAGGAGAAAATTGTACAGAAATCACCTGTCACGGTTCCAGCTACATCCTGCAACAAGTGATGCAACTACTCATCAAGCACGGTTGCCGCATAGCCCAACCGGGCGAGTATACCCAGCGTGCTTTCCTGAATGGCAAGATGGATCTAAGTCAGGCAGAAGCTGTAGCAGACCTCATAGCCTCATCATCTGCAGCTACACATCGCCTTGCCATGAACCAAATGCGCGGGGGATTCAGCAAAGAATTAGCCAACCTGCGTAACCAGTTACTTCACTTCACCTCTCTCATCGAGTTGGAATTAGACTTCAGCGACCATGAAGAGTTGGAATTTGCCGACCGGACAGAGCTTTGTCAACTGGCAAACAACATCGAGGCAGTCATCTCCCGCTTAGTAAATTCATTTAATGTAGGAAACGCGATAAAGAATGGCGTTCCCGTAGCAATTATCGGAGAAACCAACGCAGGAAAATCAACTTTGCTCAACGCTCTATTGAACGAAGAAAAAGCCATAGTAAGTGATATCCACGGTACCACACGAGATGTCATCGAAGATACCATAAACATAGGTGGCATCACCTTCCGCTTTATAGACACAGCAGGCATCCGAAAGACAGATGATGCCATTGAAATATTAGGAATAGAACGTACATTCCTCAAATTAGAACAGGCAGAGATTGTACTCTGGATGATAGACGCAACAGATGCAGCCTCACAAATCAGCCAACTATCCGATCAGATCCTCCCGCGTTGCCAAGGGAAACATCTGATCTTAGTATTCAACAAAGCAGATTTAGTACTTGACATTAATCTTTCGACCCTCTCCCCTACTCATCTACCGGACAATGTACAATCCATTTCACTTTCCGCCAAACAACGGATTCATATCAACGAATTACAACAAATGCTAATAGCCGCCGCCAACCTGCCATCAGTAACACCCAATGACATAATTGTAACAAATATCCGCCATTACGAAGCCCTTACTCATGCCCTGGAGGCCATAAAACGCGTACAACAAGGTTTGACAGACAATCTTTCTGGCGATCTCGTATCTCAGGACATCAGAGAATGCATCTTTCACCTAAGTGATATCGCAGGAGAAATAACTAATGATATGGTGTTGCAGAGTATATTTGAGAATTTTTGCATCGGCAAGTGATGGCTTAGAAACAGCCGTAACCAATTATAACTACCCAGAA
>Ga0137307_100518_pt1 | contig 49309 bp, 47 predicted proteins | sample NAcewD2O_March_2_FD_97180 | JGI IMG/M metagenome (GOLD analysis project Ga0137307, IMG submission 97180) | Mouse cecal microbial communities from Vienna, Austria - N-Acetylglucosamine amended D2O_March | ecosystem: Host-associated > Mammals > Digestive system > Large intestine > Cecum | place... | reverse complement strand
TAATCCGGGATCCCGTACTCCCTTGCATACCGCTGGATCACCGGAGCATAATCCATCACCTCCTGGCTGACCGGCTCCGCACTCTGGCTGCTGCCGGAAAGCAACACACCACCGACTACGCCGATCACAAGGATCAGCAGGACAGCGAGACCGCCCCCTGCGGAAGCGATGGCTGCCAAACCTTTCGTGGAAGCCACGGCCGCTTTGACTGCGGTCAGGATTCCCCTGGCAGTCAGTTTAGCCGTTTTCTCCACAGACCTTGCAGCCTCCAGGCTTGTCCGGGCGGATCGGACTGCCATCTGTCTGGCTGCCTTGGCCCCATAGCCAGCTTGCTTTTTCCGTACTACGGCCTGCCCCGCCCGAAGTTCCTTTGTAAGCATTCCGGATGGTTTCCCTATGGTACGGGGAGACGGTTTCACACCCCTGCTGGAACCGGAATGAAGCAGATCTCTGCGGTTTTGCTTTCTTTTGATTCCTGCACTGCCGGAGGCTGGATTCCTGCCTGCTTTTGTTTTACCCCTGCCTATGTCCGGTTCGGATCCCACAGCCCCTGTTTGCAGGGGTTCCGTTTTTCCGAATCTTGTTTCCACGGGTTCCACTTTTCTAGATTCTGTTCCCATGGGTTCTGCTCTCAGGGATTCGTTTCTTTCCATCATTCCCATCTTCCCCGGTACTGCTTTTTCCCGGATGCCCTCTTTTGCCTGATCTTCCGCGCATTCTTCCGCATCTTTTGACGCAAGCACTCCTCGGGTACGCTCCCGGATCTTTTCATAGGACTTTTTTGCAAAGTTACGCCTAGCCGCGGAAAACACTCTGGCTGTCCGGCTGGCAGCCCATTCCTCTGCGGATTCCGCTTTCCGGCCGGAATACTCTGTCGCAGATTCCTGGTGATCTCCTGATGTTCCGCCCCCATAGTGCCCCGCAGATTTTTCTTTTGCCTCCAGCACCGCATTCCGCATCAATTCCCTGGGTATCCTGGATACCGGGTCTCTTACCTTCGGTGCCTTTCTAACTTCTTTTGTCTTGATCTCCTTCATGAATCACCTCTTTCGAATGTCGGCGCTCCGGAAAAAACAGTTTCTAATGCTTTTTCTGGAAAACCCGAATCCGCCATTCGCAGAATTCCAAGCCCCGCCTGCCGTCTACCGTGCAGTTGCCCTTGCTCTTCGATGTGACGGCTGGATCTGTTTTCCTGTGCTTCTTTGCTTCCCGGTACGGATGGCTTTCAGGTCCTCCCTGACAGAAGGACGCCGGATCTCCTCTGCCCGCTCTCCTAAGCAATCCAGCCTCCGAATCGTCCGGTCCGTCTGCTTCTCCATGTGATCCAGAACCCCTATGGTCCCATACAGCATCTTCTGGACCTGGTACACCGCCCCTTTCTCCATTTCACGGGAGCCTGTCTCCAGCGGTTCTTTTCCTGACAGCTCCCGTTTGATGTTTCCCAGGTGGGTTTTCACTCCGTACATCTCATCCCCGATATTTCCCAGGCTGATGATTCCCCGGTCCGCCGTTTCCAGGGATTGGCGGAGATGTCTTTTTACCCCCAGCAGTCCCCTTCGGATTCCCAAAAAGTCAATGGTCTGATAAATAGCAAGGACGCCTCTCTTCCTGAATCCGGTGAGAGTCCGGCTCACACCGTCCACAAACTGATTTTTCAGATCGATCAGTTCTGCCTTGGCTGCCCCCACCTTGGCTTCCAGGGTTCCCACTGTCCGCAACAGGGTCTGCCGAATCCCCCGCTGCTCAATCACCTTTAACTGCCGCTTTACTGTCTGCAATTCCGACAGCACTTTTTCAAACTGCGCGTCCATGCTGTCGATATACTCCGCCAGATCCATGACCTGGCCCTTTTCCGCCTGCATCCATCTTTCCTCCAAAAGCCGGAATAGTTCTCTTAGATTTTCCTGCTCCTTCAGCGGGATTTTCCATGTGGCTTCCATCCGAATCTCCTCCTTCCATTCAAATGCTGTATCCTGGGAAATGCCTGACGCTGACCGTTTTCCATATCGTTATGTATCCTATAGACTGGTTCACCGTCCGCTTTTTTTCTTCCTGCCTTTTTCATCCCTTCCCTGAAAATCCCCTGCAGAGGTGGACATCAGTTCAAAGAGCTTGGTATGCTTCGGGAATGTATTTTCAAAAGGCACGATATTTCCCGAGCAGCGGATCAGCCCATGGCCTGCCCCTACATTGGTGATATAGGAAAGCTGGTTATCTGAAATGTTCAAAAGTCTTGCCAATTCCTCCCGGTCTGTGCTAGACTGATTCAGTAAGATCAGAAATTCACTGTTGGCAAGCATCAGCCTTGCCGTATCGGATTTCAGAAGCTCCTCACAGTTCTGAGTTAACCCTGTCACGAACCCATAATACTTCCGGATCCGCTTATATAACCGATAGAAAAAGTCGGCGCTGTACTGGTACTGGAACAAAAGATAGAACTCATCCGCAAAGATCCAGGTCGTCTTCCCTTTCTTCCAGTTCTGGATCACCCGGTTGAAAATGCTGTCCAATGTGACCAGCATCCCCAAGGGCATGAGCTGCTCGCCCAACTCCCGAATATCATAATCAATGATCCGGCTCTTCGTATCCACATTGGTGGGCTGGGCAAAGGTGTTCAGGCTCCCGTTGATAAATAATTCCGAGGACAATGCCAGCCCTCTCGCCTCTTCCTCCGGCTGCGCCATCAGTTCCCGGTACAAATCCTTCAAAGTCGGAACCTGTCCACGGTAACCACCTCGGATGTATTCCCGGTACACATCTGCCGTACAACGATCCAGAATGGATTTTTCTTTGGCCGAAAGGTTGCCTGCCCCGACCAGCTGTTCAAACAGGGACAGGATAAATTCCGACTTCTCGATCAGAGGATTTTTATCATCCCCATATGCCGCATCCATATCCAGCGCATTTAGGTGGGTGTCTGATGTAGCGGAAATGCGAATGACCTCCCCATTCAGTGCTTCTACCAGTGATGTGAACTCTGACTCTGGATCTAAAATCAGGATATCATCCTCCGTTGACAGAGCAAGATCCACGATTTCTTCCTTCGCACTAAAGCTTTTTCCGCTACCGCTGACCCCTAGCCGGAAGGAATTTCCGTTCAGCAGCTTCCTCCGGTCTGCCACGATCATATTTTTGCTGACCGCATTCTGCCCGTAGTAAATCCCGCCCGGCTGCATAATCTCCTGGGTATGGAAGGGGATCAGCACCGCCGTGGATTCCGTGGTCAGTGTCCGCAACGTATGGATCCTCCGCAGGCCGTAGGGCAGCACCGTATTCATCCCGTCCACTTGCTGCCATTTCAATACCGACATCTGGCAGAGGTGCTTCCTTGCTACAGAAAGTAAAGTCTCCGTATCCGATTCCAGCTGCTCCCTGCTGTCTGCCATATGCACCATCGTCAGCAGGCCGAACATCATCCTCTGGTCCCTGGTGGTCAGGTCGTCCAGCATCTCCTTAGTCTCCTTCCTCTGCAGCTCCATGTCGTAAGGCACCACTGCGGAGAAATTGTTATTCGCGTTCTGCCGCCGCTGGTCGAGTAGGTCGGCGGTATCACTACCGCTTTCCCCTCTAAGAACCGTACATGATGGTTTCCCATCATACGGCTCAAGCCTTTCAAAGCTCTCTTAATCGAAAGCCGGCACAACAACAGATTCTTCAGAGTGTAATTTATTATGGCATTCTCTGTGGACTAACATTTTCACTATACCTTTCGGAGTCTCATTTTCATGAACTTTGTACTCAGTATCGACTGTTATCTTCTTTCCACATATTGGGCAAAATCCGTTTTGGGTTTTATATAACCAGGACAGTACTTTCCTGCCTTTCAGACTAATCTTCATTTTGTCCGTGGCTCTTTCCTCAAAATATATCTGCCATTCTTCATCATAAGGATTGGCGCTCCCTTTAATCTTTTTATATCTCCTGATTTTTGTATCACTTGCCGAGATTAATTTTGTGTATAAGGGTTCTCCATTTTGGAATTTTTTATCTTTACGTTTGACAGAAAATGTCCAAAATCTTGTTCCCACCATGTGAAAATATTTCTTCACAATCCAGCGCTTTCCTTTCTTTGGATGGCGTCTCTTTGCCCATCGCCATAGGCTCAGCCAAATTTCATGGTCAACTCTGTTAAATGCTCTACTTGACACGGTATATTTGTGATATTCCACCCATCCCCGTATTATCGGATTTAATATCTGAATCAATTCCTCTTGCTTAATACTCGGATTTCTTTTGATGATACCCCTTACCTTATCAAGAAATGCTTTTTCATTTTTACGTGATGGCTTTATCAGCAATTTTCCGCTATATTTCCTCACATTAAATCCCAAGAAATCAAATCCCTCATCTATGTGGGTGATAACTGTTTTCTCTTGAGACAACGTCAATCCTCTTTCTCCCATAAATTCCTCAACTAACGGCAGCACTTTCTCTTCCAGTAATTCTCTGCTTTCTCCTGTGATGATAAAATCATCTGCGTATCTAACAAAGTTTACTTTCGGTGAGTATGATTTACCATTCCTGTTTGTGTTGTAAAATTTAGCTCTTAAAATCTTCTCGAGCCCATCTAATACCATGTTACAAATGGTTGGCGATATTACTCCGCCTTGTGGGGTTCCTCTGTCCGTTGGAAAAAGTTCGCCCATTTCAACAAATCCGCTCTTCAAGAACTTCTCCAATATCTCTTTGTCCATTGGAATATTCTCCATAATCCACTGATGACTGATATTATCAAAACATCCTTTAATGTCTCCTTCTAAAATCCATTTGGCTCCATTGGGAATTCCGAGCACCACGAAACATTGCGATATTGCGTCGTGTGTCGAACGCTCTGCCCGGAATCCATATGAGTTCGGGTCTGCGGTCGTTTCTGCAACCGGGTCTAATGCCAACTTATATAATGCCTGCATAGCCCTGTCCGTCATAGTTGGAATACTGAGCGGCCTTTTCTTGCCATTACGCTTCGGTATATAGACTCTTTTTAATGGTTGAGGATGGTAACCTTTTCGTTTTAATTTGCTGATTGCCTGAAATTTAGCTGACGGTGTTTTCCATATTTCGTGATCTACACCTGCCGTATTCTTTCCTCTGTTCTCTGTTACCCGTTTTACTGCTAGGGCTTTAGCATAAAACGAGTGGGTGAGCGTCCACTGTAAAGCTTTTACTTTACCGTATCTGCCCTCCTTTTGTGCCTTTACAATACGCATTTGCAGCTTTTTCACATAGGATTCTGCCTTGGCAAAATCAATCTCTTCCCATCTTCGGGCTACGTTAGAAGATGCACACATTTTACTGTTCATTTGCTTTTCTCCTCTCAAAAGTTCTGTAAATTATCTTGTAAAGAAAGACCTTGAGGTAGTCAGCTTGCTTTCGCACGGGATAACATCTAAATCCCTATCCACTTCATTACAAAATGGCATTCGCTTTCACCTCAATCCCATACCTGCACTTCCATAGGCTCCACTTACGCTTCGCTTTCTCAAAACTTGAGAGAAGTACAGGCTTACCGTGTTTCACATAGACTATCTTGTTTCTCTCGAAACTATGGGCAGGTTAGGTTCCACCTCTCCGCCGACAGTTATCATGTCCGTGTAACCTTAAACTGGAAAAGGTTATCCAACTGCACACCTTTTGGTTCAAGCCTGTCAGCAGTTTTGGCTTGTTCGTCATAACGGCGTTTATCAGTGGTTCACATATGTTAACCATACTACCCGAGCCCGGCTCCCTAACCGCTTCACTGCTAGCAGTTTTGACTTTGGCTCACGCCTCCGTCTCCATCTTTATTAAAGAAAGGGCTACCCTTTTCTCACCAGCTTTCCACCCCCGCATTGCTGCAGGCGCAGATGGTGATAGGCTACTGTTAACGGAATAACAGGTTCAGTCATTGCTGAACAATAGTCTACGCAACTTCACGTCGCACCCAATTCGTCACATTGGTCTCTACCCCCAGCAATCGGTTCTGGATCTCCTTTACCGCCTCATCCGTAGGCACCGGCAGGATGTCAATGGAGAGCATCAGATCCCTGCTCAGGTCGCACAGCTCAGAGATCATGGCATCCTTCACATAGCTGGCGTAATCCTGCATATACAGAACCTGGCCGTACCGGTCCCCCAGCATAAAATAATCCCGGTGAAATTCCATAGAGTCCGGGCAGATCCAGTCTTTGAAGCTGCTCCCCTTCCTGGCAAATGCTTTCAGGTCAAAGGGATAGCACTGGGGCTGGTCCGCCCGGAAAAAGTCCCGGAAGATCTGCAGCCGCTCCCCGGCATCCAGTTCCTCTGCCACGGAGGACAGCTTGGCCAGATGGGTCACGATATCCGTCCCTACCCGGGCAAAATAGGTTCTGGCTTCATCCACGGTTTTCTTGTGGACGCTGATGGTCAGGTACCGTTCCTGCTGGATGCTGTTGTTGGTGCCGCTGACTTTGGAAAGGAGCATCTCGTTGTACTCCCTCCGGTATCCGTCCAGCCCGTCCCCCTTCCTGGGGATCAGCAGGGATTTTTCAAATTCCTCCTTGTTGATCCTCCGGTTGTTCAGCGTGATCTTTGCCGACGCCCCAGAGTCCAGGGCATTTAAAAGCTCCGAATAATCCAGGAACATTTCCGTCTTATCCGCTTTGCTGGCAATGGAGTAATTGATGTCCGAAAACCGGAACGACTTGGAATACTGGTTCCCCACCTGAAAGATCCCATCCGGCCAGATCCGGCGGATGGGGACGGCCTGCTGGACAGACCGGGGGATCTGGAATTTCTCCCGGTCCATCTTCCTTGCCTGGATCAATGTCTTAATCATACGCATCCCTCCTTTTCCTCTGGCTGCCCGGATTCCCCGTCCGGTTCTCCTGCCTGCCGCCTGATCTGCCATTCCTCTGGCTGCTCTGTATCTGGTTCCTAGGGAGCGGCTTTTGGCTTCCCGGATCCTGGTTCATTGGCTTCCGGCCTCTCTTACTTCCGGTTAGCGGCTTTTGATTCATGGATTCCCGATCAGGCTGTATTTCCATCCGAAGGCCTTGCTCTGCCTGCATTCGTCCAGATTGCTTTTGGATTTTCTGCGGTCGGCTGATCTGCTTCCAGCTCTCTTGCGGTCTGGTGATTCGCTCCTGCTTCTCCTGTTGTCGACTGATCCGCTCCCGGTTCTCCTGCCGTTGACTAATCTGTTCCCGACTTTCTTGTTGTCTGCTGATCTGCCCCCAATTCTTCTGTTCTCGGATCATCTGCACATTCCTCTGTTTTCTTTCACTCCCCTTCCGGGCGGCCTGTTTCTTACGCATCTGTTTTCTTTTGATCCGCTTTCTGACTGCCGCTTGTTTCCGTCTCTTTTTCCTCTCTTCCCTTCTCAGTTTCTTCGCGTTCCTTTCCCCCTTCCTGTTCTCCCCATTGGAGATACGCTCCTCCATACATTGGTAATATAAATCCTCCGGCTGGAACAAAAGCCGTTTCGGGTACAGGAACTCCGACTTAATAAATGCCCAGGCGAACTGTTCCGCTGTCATCCCGTGATACCGGAAAAAGCCGCAGAACGCAAAAGGGGCCGCGCCTAACATGCACAGCCACCCGGTCACCTCCTCTCCTGCGCTTTCCCGCAGGCTGAAATAGATCCCCACCGCAGCCAGAACCGCCAACAGGGAACAGGCCATCTGCCGGAAATCCAGTCCAAAGAACATGGCTTCCCGGTACTCCATGATCTCCTTATTCATTTTTACTTCGATCTGCAATCACCTCCGTTAAAAAATACAATCCTTCCCATTCATTTCTTCCTTCTTATTTTTTCTACAATCCCATGATCTCCTTCACGATCCGGTCCGACGCTTTCACTGCGCCTACCAAGATTAGCAGGTTGAATACCAGTTCCCCCACATAATTCCATACGACCGTAACTGCCGACAGATCCGGGTTTCCGATGGCAGGCGGGCTTGCCGCAAATACGGAAAAAATAATGCAGGCCAGTGCAATAATCGCCCCTTCCAGACATACCCCGGTGTACGACCGGATAAAGTTCTTCCCTACGGACTGGGTCGGTTCCCCGGCAAACGTAGAAATGGGGATCGGCGCAATCGCTGTATACATGTAGAGCTTAAACATCCTCCCATACACGGTCAGGATCATGACAAAGGACAGGACGGTGATCAAAAGGCTTCCCAGCAGTGTCACGATCCATAAGGGGATGGATTCCAGCATCCCCACGGATTCAATCTTTTCCACGATTTCTGCCGGAAGCTCCGTCACCCCCTGAGCCATTCCGGAGTGGGACATGATGTTTGACACCATGCCCTGCACAATGGAAAAGACCGCTGTCAAAAGTTCCATCCCATGCATCACCGCCCCCTGGGCCAGCGCAAACCGGATAAAGGCCTTCACCGCATGCTCCGGCTTCTTGATGTCTGTATAGCTGGAACAGGTCCTGATGATCCCGGCCGCAAAGAACAAGACCAGCAGGCCGTACCCGATGGCTTTCAATCCATCATTCACATTCAGCATGACCGTCCAGATAGCTCCGCCTTTAAAATCCTCCGGACTCTGGGTCAGAAGACCCCAGATCTCCGTCAGCTTGGTATCCCATGTGGACAATGCGGAGTTCAGGTTTTGGACGATCCAGTTGTCGCTGTCCATCCGGCTGCACCTCCTTCCTCATATACTGTATCCGGCATCAGCCCACGATCATATCCAGAATCTCTTTCGCAAAGGTAATGATGATCCCCCCGGCCAGAGTCAGAAATCCATTCGCCCTCTGGCTTGGATCATGGCTCTTTAAGGAAAGCCCTACCTGCACCACTCCAAAGCCCAGCAGGATCATCCCGATCGCGCGGATCAGGGAAAAGATAAAGGATGACAGGTTATTTACCACTGCCAGTGGATCCCCTGACGCATATACAGTGATCGTTCCTATACAGAGGGCAAAGGCCAATGCCGCATAGACGGAAAATGTCTTTCTCTGCCTGGAGTTCATCGGCAACGGTGCTGTTTTCTTTTGATTCTCTCTGCCATATTTTTTTCTCATCTTATAAAATTTCATCCACATTCCTCCCATCGTTTGTGATCAATTTGCATCGCAAATTGATTGCCTACTTGCCCGCCATCTGCGAAGCAGACTTCAAATGCGGGCAACTCCTTATTTCTCTAAAAAGGCTCCCCGGCAATGTCCTCGCCAGAGAGCAGTTCATAGTCTTCATATCGTGTCCCGTCAAATGCCGGTACATCATGCGCCAGCGGTGCTTCTGAATAGTCATAAGGCGGTGCGCCTCCATCCTCCGTATCCCTGATATTCGGGTGTTTTAAAAGGTCATACTTCCGATCCATGACAGCATGCTCCCCACGGACAAATAAAAGCGCGTAGTCATTATCCAGCAGCCTTACTTCATCAGGCATTAATAATTCCCTCCCGCTCTGCTGAAAATTTGTGGAATAACTGCCCGATTTTCCTTTTGTCTGCCCATAGGTATTGGTGTAGATCGTCTCCTTCCCGAGCAGTTCGGAAAGGTACTTGTGCGTCTCCTTTTCATTGCCGCCGAGGTATAAAAGTTCGTCGCAATTCCCCACAACCGAGTCATGAGAATCCTTAAAAAGAGCCTTGATCTGGCTCATGTTCTGTACTATAATACTGCATGAAATAGAACGGGAGCGCATGGTTGCCAGGATCTTTTCAAAGTCATCCGGCAGAGCTACATTTGGGAATTCATCCATGATGCAGTGTACCGGCACCGGCAGCTTCCCGCCATGCAGACGATCCGCTACATAATACAATGTCTGAAATAACTGGCTGTAGATCATGCCTACCAGATAGTTCAGGCTGGTATCCGCATCCGGAATACAGCAGAACAATGCGACTTTCTTCTCCCCGATACTTGCAAGATCCAGTTCATCCATACAGGTCAGGTCTGCGATCTGCTTCAAATTAAATGCTGCCAGCCGGACGCCTACGGAGATCAAGATACTTTTCGCTGTCTTGCCGGCAGCCTGTTTGTAAATATGATATTGCTTCACGGCGATACTTTCCGGATCACGCATCTCCAGCCGTTCAAATAGGATATCCAGCGGGGACTCGTAATCCTCGTCTTCCTCTTTCACCTGCGCCGAAGCCAGCATTTCCATGATCATGGGGAAATTCTGTTCCTCCGGCGGCGCTTCATGTAAAAGGTACATCATCAGTGCCTGCAAAAGTGCTGTCTCGCTCTTCTCCCAAAAGGGATCGGATGATTGGGAGCCTTTGGGTGTCGTATTCTTGATCAGGTTATTGATCAGACGCAATACGTCCTTATCATCCTGCACGTACTGGAACGGGTTGTAACAGAATGAAGTATCCGGATGGATCAGATCAAATACCCGCACCTCATATCCCATCTTTTTCAGCAGGCCTCCCGTCTTTCGGAGCAGTTCGGCCTTTGGATCTGTAATCACCATGGAGCAGTTACACTGCATGATATTGGGGATTGCGAACGTCCTGGATTTTCCGGCGCCAGATCCCCCAATCACTAAAATGTTCAAGTTTCTCCGGTGCTTGTAGCAGTCCAGCCCCATGCGGAAGTTTTGGGTCAGCAGAATATTCTCTGCATAAGGCATGGCACGGTATTTCTTACAGAGCTGCCCTACATTCCCCCATTTAGCGGAACCATGTTCCTCTCCGCGCCGGTAATTCTTCTGGTTCGAATAAAAGATGCCGATTCCCATCCCGTATAAAAGTGTACAGACCAGAAGCGATCTCACCGTATATTCCGTAAAATGAATCTCAAACGGATGGTCCAGCTTTTCTGTCAGCAGTTCCAGAATGACCATCAGATTTCTTCCTGGCCCTACGGAATCCGCCAGCAGGAGCGCCGCCCACCATACCAACGGAAGGGCAAGAAGCCAGAGGATCCAATCCGACTTCCCGCCCTGTTTTACCGGGATGGTTCCCCCTTCTCTTTTTTCTTCTCCGGATCACTGATCGTATGAAATTGATCCACACCTGGAATCAATGCCAGGCTGCTTCCGTTCTCCCACTGGACATGGATCTGGCCTGCGTCATCCACATAGAGCGCCCTGCCCTTCAGCCCTGATGTCATCCGGCCTTCTCCCTCCATCGCATCCAGACAGACAGGTGTTCCCGCCGGATACCGTTTTCTCAACAGTTCCAATTCTTTTTTACTTACCGTATGCATACACCCTCCTTTCTACTAAAAAGGGCATCTACAGAGATTCCATCTATAGATGCCCTTTTCATCAGCCGTATTTTCACCTTTCCTTTCTATAGTGCAGATACAAATACGCCTGAAATTCACATTCACTCTTCACAGCGAGGCTTTTCCTCAATCCACGTTCCTTTTTCTGAAACCTTCCTGACAGGAATGCCTACAAACTTTTCATTCGCAGGCACCCCCATCTGCCATTTTTACTCCTGCTGGCGATGATCACATGGACTGCCCGGAATCATTCACTTTGTTTTTTCAAATCTTTGAAGCAGGAAACGATAGGAGCAATGAAACCAAAACACGCCAGCCCCAAAATGAATAGCCAGAACAGAAAGTCTGCCTGGTCTCCTGTTTTCGGCGTATCCGGTGTCTCCGGCGTCTCAGGCTTCGCTTCATCCTTCATGGCCACCTTCTGGATTTCTCCGGTATTTCTTACTTGAAATGGAATGTCCTCTGCTAACAGATAGCCATCCGGGGCGGTTTCTTCGTGGAGCGTATACTCCCCGGCAGGCAGCATTTCAATAGAATGGGGCTGATCTTCGGAGATCCAGCTTTCCACCACTCTCCCGTCTTTATCATAAATTACCAGCTTCGCTCCAGGCAGTTCGTTTCCGGCAATGTCTGTCTTCGAGATTTCTACTTTGGTCACATCATCCTTCATAGCGACTTTCTGGATCTCGCCCGTATCCTGGACTTCAAATCGGATATCCTCCGCCACCAGATAGCCCTCCGGCGCAGACTCTTCATGGAGCGTATACTCCCCGATCGGCAGCATCTCGATATAATGCGGTTTCCCGCCGGATGTCCAGCTTTCCACCACTTCCCCGTCTTTGTTATAGATGGTCAGCGTTGCTCCCGACAGTTCGTTCCCGGCAATATCTGTCTTAGAAATCTCTACCTTTGTCACGTCATCCTTCATCTCTACCTTCTGCGCTTCATTGGTATTTTCTACGGTAAATTCAATACTCTCCGCAGTCACATAGCCGTCCGCAGGCAGGATCTCCGACATTCTATACGTTTCTCCTACCGTCAGTTCCCGGATAATATGCGGTTCCTTCCCGGAAACCCATTCATCAATGACTTTGCCGTCCGGGTCTGTCACCTGCAGCTTTGCGCCCTCTACTTCTGTTCCGTCCGTAAGGGATACTTTGGTAAATTCAAATACGGTTGTTTCATTTTGGAAGGCAATCAAAGAAGGCGTTGCCGCTCTCCCGGCCATTCCAGGCGCGAAGTCAAATTCCTGAGTTTCTCCCATAGTTGTAAATCCGGGAGCCGAAGCGGTTTCTTTCACGTAATAAGAATAGCCCACAGGCAGGTCTGCCGTAAACTGCAGCTTCCCTTCGGCATTGGTGGCTTTTTCCTCGATCACGGTATCCGCTTCCAGAATCACTTTTCCTTCGGCATTCGTGATATCTTCCTTTGCGCACAGGGAAAATACTGTCCCCGGAACGACACGGTCAGAGTCTTTTACGGTTTTCAATACCTGGAGGTCTACTTTCTGGCGGTTATTCTGCCAGTCTGTAGAAAAAGTGACCACCGGGGTATCCTGATCCCGGTAGGTCAGGTCCACTTCCCGGATCTCCTCATCTAAGATATATCCCTGGGCTGTCTCCTTTTCCCGGATATAATATTTCCCCAAAGGAAGGTTTTCCAGCCTGGCAACTCCGGTCTCATCTGTCATGATGGTATCGATCCGCTCATCCTTCTTATAATAATCCCCGCTTTCCCCGTCTGCCGCCTTGATATCTTCCAGTGCATAGACTTCAAAGGTAACATCCTTCAAGGAGCCTGTTACATATTCGAATACATGCTCTATCCATCCACGAATGGTATCTAAGAGAGAAACATTTTCTAAAAGTTCCCCCTTCTTATTAATTAGGATCAGCCCGGTCGGGACATCATCCTTCATCTCCACTTTCTGGATCTCGGCAGTATCCTCCACCGTAAATTCAATCTCTTCCGCTTTCAGATAACCATAAGGAGCCATTTCCTCACGCAGCGTATAGGTTTCCCCTGCTGTCAGGCGTTCTACCAGATGTTCCTCACCTTTGACAGATTTCCAGGAATCTACAACATTTCCGTCCTGATCAAGAACGGTCAGCGTTGCCCCTTCCAGTTCTGCTCCGGTTGTCAGGTCTGTCTTTTTAACAGAAACTGTTACCGGGTCATTCTGAAATTCACAGCTGGCCTCTGCCGCTTTCACATCCTGCCCCTGATAGGAAACCGTTACATCTACAGCTTTATCCGAAGAAACATATCCTGCCGGTGCTTTCTGCTCCCGGATATAATACGCTCCAAAAGGTACGTCCAGGTCAAACGCAGCTTTCCCATCCTCTCCTGTAGCCGCTTCACCGAGAAGTGTATCTGCTTTTACGATGGTTTCCCCATTTACAATGATGTCTGCTTTCGTATACAATCCAAAAACCGCTCCGGCAAGCAAAGCCTCATTTCCGGCATCTTTCTTTACTACGGAAATCTCCACCTTCTGACGGTCATTTTCAAACACCGCCGTCTGTTCTACTACCGGCGTATCTTGATCCGCATAGACCAGGGTGATCGTCTGCTCCAATTGGTTTAGCACATATCCTTCTGGAGCTTTTGTTTCTACAACACGGTAGGAACCAAGCGGCAGATCGGATACGGATGCTTCTCCATTTTCATCTGTGGCCAATGTCTCCACCAGTTCCCCGGCAGCATATTCCCGAATCCGGTTCCCTTCCGCGTCCTTCTGGCAGTCTGCCGTATAAATATCCTCTGCCGCATAGACGCTGAATTCCGCGCCTGCCAGGTTTTCCGCTTCGTAAATAAATGTCTCGTCATAGCCCTTCAAGACTTCGCCCTTTTTCACGATATTCAGCTTTCCTTTTACCGGATGGTCCTCACAGGCCACATCAATGATCACATCCCCGGATGTCCCGTCTATCTGGTAAAGCGTATTGGAATCCACAGACACCTCATAAGTTTTTTCATTCCGGATATACCCATGGGGAGCCGTGACTTCCTCAATACTGTAATTCCCGATCTTTAAATTCTGGGGCAGGATCAAATAGCCCTGTTCATCGGTAAAGAAAGACTCATGCTTCTCAACAGTCGGATAGGTTGTTACCTGCTCCACATATTTTTCATTGTCCAAGTCGTAAATCTTGAACTCCGTATTCTTTATTAATACCGGTTTCTTTGTCTCATCATCCTTCTTCACGATCCGCAGCTTTGCTTCAAATTCATCATCCAAAAGCACACGCCATACCTGTGGCGTATCCGGATGGTTCTCTGTGATATGGACAAAGAAATCCTTGACCGGCGTATAATTATCCGGTGTCGTTGATTCCCGCACAATATAGGTTCCAAATGGGAGTGGAATGCTGCAGGCATAGCCTTTTTCATCGGTGAATATCTCGGTTTCCCCATTCGCTCCAAGTACTACCGGTTCTGCGGAATCAAAATCATATCCGCCGTCTTCTGTTGTCTTCAGTGTGGAAACTAAATAGGCAGTAAATCCTGCACCCTTCAAGAGACCCGCATCGGTTTCCCCATTGTTTGCCGCTTTCACGATCTGGAAGGGCTGTTTGATCACCTGCTCCGGAGATGTACAGCTTCTCTCAATGGCAGCGGAAAGTTCCCCTTCGTAGCTGCACACCAGATCATATTCTGTTTCATCTGCCAGATATCCGGCTGGCGGAGTGATCTCTTTTATAAAATATTCTCCCAGATAAAGATCCTCGATCTTCGCTTTCCCCTCCTGGTCCGTAGTCAGTGTTGCGACCTGTTCCCCGGCTTTGTAGATCACACCAGTCTTTTGATCCGGATGGACGATATCCTTCCTTGCATACAATCCATAAACGGCATGCTCCAGCGTGGCATCCCCCTGTGGAATATTTGCGCCAGTTTCCAGATCCACTTTCAATAGCTGAATTGCGGCAGAGGCTCTATCATTTGAAAAGGTATGGGAAAAGGAGACCTTCGCTTCGCTGCCATTCACCGGGTCAAATTGGAAAGAATAGATATCTTCTGCATTTTTCAGATAGTTTTCCGGAGCCTGGATCTCTTTCACATAGTATCCAAAGCCAATCGGCAGGTCTGCTGAAAATACGGCATTCCCATCTCCGTTCGTTGTCACTTTGTCGATCAGAGTATCCTTTGATACAATGGCATTTCCATCTGCATCCGTAATATTTTCAGAGGCATATAACCCAAAGATTCCGCCTGCCAGACCATTCATGGTATCCTGATCCTTCTTTACGATGCTGACCTCTGCTTTCTGGCGGTCATTGCGGAAGGTGGTATCGGAGAATGCCGTCTCTGCCATCTGTCCGGCATAAGCGATCACCACATCCTTCGTTTCTTTGCCGTTATAGAAACCATTTGGCGCCTGCACCTCGGCCACACGGTAGGTTCCCAGATGCAGGTTCTTCAAGGTGACAGAACCGTCCGCCCCGGTTTCCAGATTGTCCGCTACCAGCTGTCCGGATTTGAAAGCCACCGTTCCATAAGAGGTCACTATATCCTTTGCCGCATAGACATTGAAAACAGCGCCTTTCTGTCTGCGGTTCCCATACTGGAATGTGAGCCCGTTTTCATGGGTGGATGCCCCTGTCAGAACTTCCCCCTCTTTATAAATGGTCAGATTCCCCAGCTGTTCTACATCCGGAACAGTGGTGGAAACTGTCTGGTTCGTATTCAATGTCACCCTATAGGCTGCCGCATTATACCGGTATCCGGCAGGCGCGGTAATCTCTTTTAAGTAGACCGTATCCTGCGTCTTCGTAATCTCTACCTCCGATTCCCCATTCTGGTTGGTTGCAGGCATTGTCACGATCAGGTTTCTGCATGCTTCATCGCTGTAGATCCCAAACACGGCTCCGGACAGTTTTGCATTGGAAACAGAATCTACTTTGACTACCTTCACCTTTGCAAGCTCCATCCATTCCACGGAAAAACTGACGGAATTGCCGTTTTCTTCCTCATAATAGCTTCCGATATCCTGGTTTGCGTCTCCGGTAGTCACCACCAGGGCTTTCCAGATATTCCGGATGCTCCCGCTCATTTCCCCGGTATTCCATGTGCCGCTGACACTCATCGGCGCTGTGAAATAGAAACTTGTGCCGCCGGAAATCCGCACGCTCCCTCCGGTCTGGGTATCTCCATTGCTCTGGTTATGGAAGGTCACATTCTGGGGAAGGCGCAGCGTGATATAATTCCTGGAATCCCCCTCCAGTCTGGTGGTCCCTGTCACCTGCTCAGAGCCATTGCCGGCTGCTTTTAGTGAGGTCTTTGACAGGCTGAGATACGGGTCGGGAGGCGCCGGCTGGTCCGCAAGATAATTGATCCATCCAAGCACTCCGCATGCCTCCAGGTCCGCCATCGTACATCCTTCGAATCCTTCAATGCCGCAGTAAAAATAGCTGGCCGCGATATGGGTGAACACATATTTCAGTTCATCTCCAAACTGGGGCATAAACTGGTCCGTCAAATCCCCTGTGCCGCCATATCCATAATAAAGCGCTTTCTGTAGATTCGGATTGCTCTCCAGAACATAGGACGCATAACTGCCCGTAGGGGGTGTCCCTTTTGCAGATTCCAGACAATAGGCAATCCTTCCATTCACGGTAAATATATTGGTGGAATAATTTCCTAAGTTGGTAGGATAGAAGACCTCCTGTCCTGTGACCAGGGATGCGTTTCCCGTGGCTGCCCTTGATGTCATTCTGGCACTCGTCCTTGTATCCATGGAAAACAGGAGCAACCCTCCATCCTCCGCGATCTTCTCCGCATCCTCATGGGATTGTGCGGCTGCTTCCATATCCTCTATGACCGCTTCCATTTCGGCTTCTGTCATGGATTCCGGTGTATCCGTTTCCGAATCCGGGTCGGTTTCCGCATCGCCCTGTACTGGCTCCTGGGAATGATCTTTCGGCTCATTTGCAGGTTCCCCGCCGGATTGTGATGTATCTGGTTTTTCTTTTACTATGATGTTCCGGCTCACATGGTAAGATGGATTTCCGCTCATAGGTTCTACAAAATAAACGGCTTTGTAGATATCCGCCTGGTCCACATGGAAATCCTGCCCGGCGTTGTTCTTTGCTTCATGGAATTTCACCGTCACCTTTTCTACGGGGATTTCCAGCCCTGCAAAATCATTCTCTATATCAAAGTTGCTCCCGATCTCCATTTCATAATCTTCCGCTGTTACAATCTCATCCTCTGCCAAATCCGGCCGGACTGTCTCCAGCGCCGGATATTCTGCTTCATAGGCCGCTGGCTCCGGTTCTTCCGCAATGGCCGCAGCGGGCTGGATCAAAGCGGATAAGAATGTAACTGCAGCAAGCAGGCCTGAAATTACTCTTTTATTTTTCCTATTTATCAATCGCATTACCTCTCTTCCATCTATTCAATTTCATTGACATAAAAAAGTGCGCGTAGTGCGCATCCCCCGGAGGGTTTTTGTTCTATAGGAAAATTCAGAGAAGTTTCCTATAGAAGAACAAAAAAACTGCCACTGGCAGCTTTTCCGTATATTATGGTATTGAAAAAGCCACAGATCGTTTTCCGTCTGTGGCTCCTAAAATACCTTATTCACTTTTTATGTTCCTGATCAAATGTTCCAGCGACTCTGCAAATCTTTTATCATCCTCCGCAGTCCGCTTTGCCGTTCCTTTTAAATGGTGTTTTGATTTTGACCGCCGTGCTTTTTTGCTGAGATGCCGTTCCATCAGCATCCGGTCAATATTTTCATTTGTATACCACTTTCCGCTCTGATGGATGCCGTAAGCCCCTTTCCCCAGGATCATGGCCGCTACACCATAATCTTGGGTGACTACCAGATCATCCTTCCTACAGAGTCCGACCAGCGCAAAATCCACGGCGTCTGCCCCTGCACCAACCACTTTTACCTCACTGTAATCCGAATGGAGCACATGGTTCGTATCGCACAGTAAGATCACCGAGATTTCATATTTCTCTGCTATCTGCTCCACGATGGGCACCACCGGGCAGGCATCGGCATCAACCAGGATCTTCATGCTTTTCCCTGCTTTCCGGCTGCCGCCTTTTTCTTCTGTTTCCTCTGCCTTTTCTCATACATCTCATGAATCCATTTCTTTACAGGCAGCTTCCACTGCTCCTTCGGATTGGGGATGTTCTTGATCAGGCTTTTGGGATTCAGCCCCATCTCTTTGGCCATGCGGATGTCCTCATCATTCAGCCTGCATTTCTTCTTTGCCTCTGCCCATAACTCCGGTTTATATGCCATTCCCGCGATCTCCTATGTTTCTTATTTCATTGCACACGTTAATATTTAAACACCATAAGTCCTGATTCTGCAATCTGGCAAATATGAACTTTATCGTTCTACCACAATCGTTATCAGAACCAAATCGTCATCACCTGTATTGATTATGCTATGCTCTGAACCTTTTGGACAAATATGACAAACGCCGGCTGTAAGTTTTTCTTCTACGCCATCACAGATTGCTTTCCCTGTTCCTGAGATCACATAGTTTATGTCATCACTTGTACTCTGGGTATGCAATCCAATAGAACCACCTTTATGAATTTTACATGGAATAATTTTGCCATTCGCGCCCATATACATTTTCGCAGTCATTTCACCGGTTCCGCCGTTCATTCCTGGTGCAGTCCTTTCCGGCATCTCGTTAAAATTAATCAACATTATCTGTCACCTCATAATTCATCTGTAATATTTCTACATACCGCAAGCCCTACTCCGTCTTTCGCAAATTTCATTGACATCTCATATGCTTCAAGACTTTTTCTTTGCCTCTTACAGGGCGGCTGGCACTTATTCAAAATGATACAAAAATGCTGCCGCATCGAAAGCATATTTCTTACAGGGCATCGGCCAGGGTGGTTCCTGCTCCGATAACCTCCCTGCCAGCAGATCCTCTGCTCCCTGCAAAATCTTCGGGATCAGCTCCGCCGTTAACGGATAGCTTCCATGGGACGGCCAGATGGAATCAAAGGCATCCGACATAGCCTCTATCTTTCTGAGGCTTTCTTGAAATGCCTGCATGTTGCGCCCGGCTCCAAACATAAAGATCTCCCCATCCTGGATCGTATCCCCTGAAATGAGCATGCGTCTCTGACATTCCAGGAGCATGATGCTTCCCGGAGTATGCCCGGGTGTTAAGATCACTTCAAATTTCCAAAATCCCAGATCCAGAATATCCCCTTCCCACAGGGGACGAACTGCGTCCATCGTACACCCTTCTGGTAATGCATTTTTATAATGCTCCATTTCTGCCGGATGCATATAGACCGGTCTGAAATCCCGGTTGCGTCCCGTGTGGTCTTTGTCCGTATGAGTATTTACTAAAAATACCGGTAAGTCCGTCAGTTCTGCGGTCATTTCCCTGACCGGCAGTGTACCAAAGCCGGTATCGATAAGCATTGCCCTTTCGTCCCCTTCAAAGAGAAAGGAACGGACACCATTTTCTTCGATGATCCAAAAATGTTCTGAAACCTTTGTAATATGATGATCCATTTTCCACCTCTGTAAGTTCCTGTCCTTTTCCGATAATACGTTACTTTTTTCACGTTTATCATAACACCATTTTATAGTCCCGGCAATGATGCAATATAAAAGATGTATTATATTTGCACCAGATTGTTACAGTTCACGGCCTAGCCGGCCGCGAACTGTAACGCATCCAGCCCATTGAAAAGTCGCCTGACGGCGAGGGGCTGGATGCCTGCAACCGCTATTTTACTGGCCGGATGCCTTGCAGCAAGGTGCAAGGCACCGTGAACAGTAGCACCAGATTTTCTCTGTCAGCGTTCCGGTTGTTTCTTCGCCTTTCCGCCTTTCTGCTTCTGAACTTTTTCTGCCGGCCCTTCTGGATTCGGTGCATTCATCTGCTGGCTTTCTCCCTTCACTCCTTCGGATACCGCAAATGCATCTGCTGTAAACTCCTGCTCCGGCTGGCCCAGGTTGCGGTCGATATGCCGTGAGATCCTGTAGACCGCATTTTTTACATTGCTGATAAATGCGCGGAGTTCCTGTGGCTCCCGGTTTCCATTCTCCTGCAGCTCACAGATCTTGCCCAGCTGAAACCCGGAAGTATCCACCCCATACTTCTGTGCCATCACATAAGCGGCGCAGTATGCCTGGGGGGACACGGAAACCCGGCTGTAGGTTCCGTCATGGGCGTCCATTGCGGCACAGGCCAGTTCCCGGTTGATGGCATGGAAGGTCACTTCCTCACTCATGCCGTTTCGCACAAAGATCGTCCGCTGTCCGGGGATATATTGTGCCTGCACATTTTCCGGCAGTTTATCCGCGATACTGACCTTTGTTTCCGTATTCTTTAAAAGAGCGCCCAGCAGAACCTGGATGGGCTTTGGCTCCGGCGGTTCCGGCTGCTTCGTGCGGATCTGGCTGATATCATAGGCTTTGCAGATCACATACCCCTGACGGATTTCCCCGTCCTTTTCATAATTCTGGTCTGCGATAAAGGTATAGCCATGTGCGCCTGTACGCAGAGTCTTATGTTCCTTCTTCCATCCGTCAAAGGTCTTCACCTGGCGGATCTCAGGATTCTGCCCATACAGGAGCAGAAGATTGGCCGCTTTCTGCGGTTTGCACTGTGCTATGAAGTTCAGGAAATTTTTTAAAGAATCCCCGTCCTGGAACACCTCCTGGGCTTTGGAATCCACCTCTGCCCAGACTTCCTCCCTCTGTTGTTTCTTTAAAGCGGCGTATTCCTCTTTCGATAACTGCTGGCTTACATCTGCCTGGGTTTCCTCTCCATTCTGTAAATATTGTGATAAATCCATCCCGTCACCTTCCTTTCTCTTTTATCTTCATTTTCTTCCTGCCCCGATGGTTTCCGCGGCTCCTGTCCTTTTGGTTCCGCTTCTTCCCGGCCTCCTTTTCCTGTTTGATCTGGTTCAATTCCTTCCGTACCGATGGCTTCTTATTCGGCTCCCCCTGCCCGGAAGAAATATCGCTGCTGCGCAAGGAAGGTCCGGACGGATTCTTTCCCTCCTGCGCCTGGGTAAAATTTTCCATTTCAGGTTCGCCCATCCCCGGCAGTTCCCCGACATTGAAATCGTCCTCAAAATCGCTGAGTTCGAATTGGATCTCTCCCTCCGGCATCTCCACGGTTTCTGTTTTTATCGGAGAGTTCTGTTCTGGATATGCCATTTTTTCTGCTTCCTGCGGTCTCCCGGCAAGCCTTACTTCTCCTGCTTCTCTCTCAGTTTCCTGCACGGCCTCCCCATTCTCCGACTTTAAGAAATCCAGGTTCATCTGATCCATCACCCGGTTCACCTTTACCGCGTCATCGGCAAATACCATCAGTTCGCACAGTTTCGGATTTTTCCTGTCACGGATCACCACATAAGGAAGCCCACGCTTTTTTCCTTCCTTTGCGAACTCATGGATCCGGTTTGATGGAATGGTGAAGAATTTCAGCGGCCGGTTTTCCCTCAGCATACGTGCCATGGAAATCCTGCCATAACTCTTCTGGTTATTTTTCATGACCGCCGCCAGAAAGACCGCCAGGTTCTTTGCCATCGTCCCGGACAGCCGTAATCCATGGTCGATCCCTTCTAAAGAATAACGGACGACCTGGTCGGCCGCCTCACCTCCAAGGTTCATATCGCTTATCCTCCTTTCCGATTTGATTGATCTGATCATATGGGACTGTCATTAAATCAACGCTGCATGGATTTTTCCCTTTTAGATTCCATGCCTGCTTTTGGCTGTAATTCACTGGGTTTCTGGCCGGAAAGGGGACGGATAAAACCAATCCGTCCCGCCGCATGGATTGCCTGCCGGTTCAGCATTCTCTGCCATACGCCTGCCTTGGATGCCCACCGGAATCCGTTTGCTTTCAACTGGGCACGCTGTTCGGCAGAAGGTTTTTCCTCAAATAGGAGCTGTAATCTCCCTGCCTCCTGGTTCGCAACCGCTTTCCCTCCGTCAAACTCCCATCCGCAGAATCCAACCTCCGCACACTGCTTCAGTTCCTCAATGCGTGCCTTTAACCGCCGGATCTCTGCGCTATTATTTGTAAGCAGATAAGAAGGGAACGGTTTCGGCTCCGGATACCAGGAGTTCTCCATGGAAACTTTCAGACGCTGGATCCGTTCCCCGTCAAGCAGGGGGCATCCATCTAAAGACTTATTTTTCCGGTAGAACGCATTCACATCCTTCATCAGCTTCTGGGTATTCTCCAGCCTGGCCAGCTTCTGCTCCAGCTGCTCGACGGCATGGGGATGGTCGGAACGGATGCCGCCCATCCCTGTACTTTTGATCTTCTCCAGGAGTCCCTGCACCTGGCGCCATTCCTCCATATTTTTATCCCTTGCGTTATTCTGCTTTTCCTTTTTCCGTGTGGGAAAGTTAGAAGCGCCCGCAATCATTACTGACGGTACACGCGCATCAATCTCATACCCTTTGTTCATGTTCTCTGCCAGTTTCCGGGCATAGGTATCTACCAGTCTGTCGATCTTTTCATGGTAGATGGGGTCTGCCCTTTCCTTCTGCTGTTCCGCGATCTGAACCGCCTGGTCCACACAGTGCCGGTATTCTGCCGTGGCACTTCCCGGCTGGTAATCAAAAAAGCTGTTCATTTCCTTTGCCCTGCGCGCGGCATCCTCATTGATCGGATAATACATTACCGGAATCCCTGTGTAATCCGTATGATTCTGGGCTTGTCCCGTTTCTGGTGATCTCACATCTGCGGGTTCCGTATTTTTCTGGTTTATTTCTTCTCCATTTCTTTCTGCCATCCGATTTCCCCCTTTCCCCATTTTGGATTGTTTTCCTGCTCCTTCTGCCGCTCTGCCTGGCGCATCCGTTCTTCCATCTCTAAGGAGTTCTTTTCAATCTGCCGGGACATTTTGACCTCCTTCCGGAGTTTCTTCAGCTGATCCGTGATCCCATCAATCCTCGGGGAATCCGGCTGCTTCCGATAAAGCCGCCTGCGCTCCTTTAAAAGAGAGAGGATCTGTTCTTCCCTGGGTGTCCGAAAATGCATCAGCTGCTCCCTGGTTGTGATCCCATGCTTCCGGAGAAATTCCATCTGCTCAATCCTCTGGTCCAGCCGGCGGATATCTTCCCTCACCAGATAAGAAGGTCTCGGCGGACGCTTTTTCAGCACGCCCATCTGATAAAGGTAGGAATAATATAATGCCTGCAGGCCGGTCAATTTCTTTCTGGGCGCATCCGCTTTCCTGCCCTGCTTCTGGTTCCATTCCATATTTCCCTGCCGGGTATGCCCCAGCTTTTTTGGTTTTAAGATCCATTCCTGGATTGCCGTCTCCGTATAATTCTTTCCCAGGCTCTTCAAACGTACAAACCGTTCCATGCCGGGAGCCTTTAAAGCCGGATACTTCTGATCCAGCTTCCACACGTATCCCCTCTGTTCCATCTGTGCCAGGAACTGTCTCCATGTGAAACTCTCCTGGACTGCTTCCCGGATATCCATGCGGATCGCCGTCCTCCAGGTCGGCCTGCCGTTCCTTTCCGCCTGCCACTCCGCATAGGATTGTCCCCTGCCTCCATTTTCCGGAATGACCGACAAGCCGTATTTTACACAGAGTGCGTCTGATATTTTCCGCACTTCTTCATAATAGCTTTTCGCGTTGCTGTGGTATTTCCTGCCGTCTTCCATGCTGACTGAATTGAACACAATATGATTATGATAATGGGCAGTATTGAGATGGGTGGTGATCACAGCTTCAAACCGGCCTTTTAAAAGTTCCTCTGCCAGTTCCAGTCCGATCAGGTGCGCCAACTCCGGCGTCACCTCCCCTTCCGCAAAACTCTGGATCAGATGGTAGCCCTGTACGCCGTCCAGCTTATGGAACCTTTTTTTGGTCGCCGCCATATCCGCAAAGGCAGAATCACAGGTACAGCCGATCGAATCCTCATAAACCGCCTGTTCTGTTTTTTCCCTGTTCATGGCATAGTCAACCGCTTCTTCCAGAGAGCCGGCCTCTGCTCTCTTTGCGGTCTTCTTTTCATCTTTGATATAATCAATAGAGCGGTCCAGGCGGTGGACAGGAATGATGCTGGTGTATGCCAGGTTCGGTCACCATTCCTCTTTTACTATCTGCCAGGCTTCCCTGGAGATCCGGAGCATTTCCCGGAGGCTCTCCTGGCTGGCCGTACCGGAGGCATTTGCCACATGCGCAAGCTGGTTGGCATTGTTGCATAAGCCTGCGATCTTCCGCAGCAGATCCGCATGATGCTCACAGGGCTTGGCATGGACTTCCGCCCCCATGATCAATGTGCGGAGATATTCCTCGCGGGAAAACCCGCACTTTTTCACCTGTTCCTCCAGATACCGCAGTTCCTTGGCGTTGAGCCGGACGGGTATCACATGGTTCCGTTTCCTCATCGTTCTCCCCTTTCCCGTTTCTGTTTTTTCATAATAATGCAGGGCCTCCCTTCACTTCCAACGCCCGCATGGTCAGCGGCATGTAAATGACATCATTCCGCGCCATTTCTTTCGCAAACTCCTGTAATTGCCATGCCTTCCCGTCAATCTTTACATGGGTATCATCCAGATAGTGGCAGATGCAGAACTGCCGCTCCCCCTTCTGGTTGATCATCTGGATCGGATCCCCGTCCTGGATACAAAATAGGCTGTTGTTAAAATGATCCACAAAACGGATCACTTTCCGTTTCCCATAACCATTCCGCTCCATCTCCCGTTTGGCACGGGCCATCGCCCGGTCACATTTTGCTCCGGCAACCACAAGGCACATGGCAAGGATCCCTGCCATGCCGCCAAATAGGATGCCGACTAAAAGCCATATGATAAACATTCATTTCTCCTTCCGACTTTACAGCTGATTCAAATACAACTGAATTATTTTTAATATTATAAATATATGGTGCAGTTCTCTGCATCCAGGGGTTTGGGGTTCGCCCCAAAGTGCGCTTTGGATATCAAAGTGCTATGCTTGCCAAACCAGTTCCAGCGTTTATCCGACCCCCGCCCGGCAGATTCGATGCAGGCTTTCCTTGTTCTCTTTGACGATTCTTTTTCCGTCTATCTCACTGTGCCTCTTTGATCCTGACCAGCCCGTCTAATGTGGTGCAGATAATGTGCAGCCGGTCCGCCATGCTGATCTCCGTATTCATGGTGCCAGTCATTTCTTTTCCGCAGACCACCACCATCCGGCATCTCCGCAGTACCATATGGGACATCCGCTGGAACGCCTGCATATCTTCCGCCTCTCCTTCGTCCAAAAACGGTGCGAAGCTGAACTGCGGACTGATCGGCACATATCCCAATTCATAGATCTTCCGGCAGTATTTCTGCACTTTTGCTTTCCCTGCGTCTGCCGGACAGCATACATAAGCCAATGCTTTCTCCATCACGCAATCTCTCCTTTCTTTTCGGCAGGGCATCCTATTGGATGCCTTGTCTCAATCTGAACATACTTTAGGGCATCCATATGGATGCCCTGCCTGAACCTAAACATGCTTGAAGGCATCCATATGGATGCCTTGTCTGAGTCTGAACATGCTTCAAGGCATCCTATTGGATGCCCTGTCTCAATCTGAACATATTTTCATCTGGCATTCTCACCGGGTCATCTCTTTTTCCGCAACCTTACATTTTTGCAGTGTGCCTGTATCACTCTGGAACTCATAGACATCATTCCCCAGCCGTTCTTCCGGGATAACCTGGTCCCGGTTGACCTCCATCACCATCTTTTTCAATTCAGCTGGCGCAAAGCCCATCTCTTTGGAAAGAATCAGAACCTCATGCACGCTGGAGGGCAGGATATAGAAATCTCCTTCCATTTTTCTATGGATCTCTTCCAGCACTCCCGGATACAAAAGCGCAGCCGCCCCGTGATCCCTGGACTGGTTGGACAGGACATAAATTTCTCCTTTATTGAATGGTTCCTCTTCCGGGCTTTCCATCCCCAGAATACTGGCTGTCACCGCCGTTAATGACTGGAACCGGGCACTTTCTTTGTTCTGGGAATTTTCCAGCGCCGTTTCAAAGATTTCCTGTACCGGCACATTCCATTCCTGCACGACCTGATGGGTCACATGCATTCCCATAGTCCCTTCCCCATTCCGCTCCAGTTCCATATAGAGGATCTCCACTCCCATCGGATGCGGTTTATAAGGCCCTTCCTCCAGATACGCTTCATTCTGTTCCTTTCCTACCAGACGTACCCGCAGCTTCTCCTTCATTTTTTCGTAATCTTTGAGCTGCATCGTGGAAAAATCCGGATAACCCTTTTCTACCTGCAATTCTATGATCTCCCTGCTGATATCAGAAAGCGGCCTTCCTCCCAGGTATTCCTGGTAAGACTGGTCAAAATAAACGGTAATCGAAACCGTCTGTCCTTTCTCCGATATCATAAGCCCTTTCTTCGTGACATTATTTTTATGTGCCGTATACCAGGAAAAGCTGTACTCCCCTTTTCCCCGGAGCCCTTCCTCCACCAGCCCCCTCATCTCCTGCCGGAATGTCTCGTAATCCATCTTATAATCCATGGCGCTTTCCTCCTTTTTTCTTTCTGGCTTTTTGTTCCAGTATCCTGGCAAATGCTTTCAATGCCTTTTCACGTCCAGGCTTTGGTTCCCAATTCAGGGCAAACTCAATTTTCTGTTTTATCGTCCCCACCTTCTTTCTGATCTTTCCATTTTCATAGTGCCATCTCTCTTTCCTGGATACGGCATTTTTTAATATGCCGGATCCTCCACAATACTCATAAATCTCGCTGGCCAGCCGTTCTTCTGGCCGGACTTCTCTCCGGTTGACCGTTTTCACCGTACTTTTCAGCGCCTCCGGCGGGATATCTGATTCTTTGGAAAGTACCAGGACCTCATGCACGCTGGAAGGCAGGATAAAATAATCCCCTCCCAGCTTTTTGCGAATGGACTCCAGCACTCCCGGATAGAGCAGCACGGATGCTCCGAACTGCTTCGACTGGTTGGATAAAATGTAGAGTGTATTCGGGTCTGGGGCTTCATTTTCCGTTCTTTCCTTTTCCATAACCCTGCCAAGTTCTTCCTCTAATGGGTGAAACTGAACACAATCCTTTTCCTTCGAATTTTCCAACGCAGTCTCAAAAAGCTCTGTCTCTGATATCCCCCACACGTCCCGGATCAGATGTGTGATATACATTCCCATGACAGTTCCGTCCTTCTTTTCCTCGAACTTCGCGTATACGGTCACTGCCCCCATGGGATGTATCCGGTATGGCACTTCTTCCAGAAATGCCTTGTTCCTCTTCCGACTCGTTAGCTGGATCCGGAGCCTTTCCTTTATTTTCCCATAATCCTTCCATTCCGATATTGGGATATCCGGAAGGTTCTTTTGGGAATCCAGCTCCATGACCTGGCTGGCGGTCTCGGGAAATGTTAGCCCTTCCTGCACCTGACCGAGAATCTCATTCCGAAATGCCTTGTATCCCATCTGGTACGTCACTTTATGTTCTATCAGATACTTCTTCGGATATTCTTTCATGATGCCAGCCTCCTTCTGGTCCCACTCCCGTCAAATGCTTTCCGTTTCGTTCTTTTCTGCTTTCTGTTTTCTCATCTCCAATGCAGACCGTACCCGCTCGGTTCCCAAAGCATAATAAATATCGGTGACTTCAATCCCTACGGCTTCATATCCTTCTTCCACCGCAGCCAGGATCGTTGTACCGGAACCGGCAAAGGGATCTAAGATCCTCCCGCCTGGCTCGCAGATCTGGATCACATCCTTCATCAGCTGCAGCGGCTTCTCCGTTACATGGATCCGGTTCTGGGGATTCCCATACCGGAATACTCCCGGCAAGCACGCCACCGGCCGACTGAGCGGCATCGGTCCGTTACTACCCCACACGATGTATTCGGCCTGCTGGCGGAAACGGCCTTTCTGTGGGCGGGAACTTCCCTTATCCCACACGGCAGTCCCCCTCCAGATCCAGCCTGCCCATTGCAGGGCATCCGTAATGGAAGGATACTGTCTCCAGTCTATAAATAAACAGATCGGCGCGCCGCTCTTGCAGGCTTTCCGGACATCCTGCAGCCATTCCGCCATCCAGTGGGTCCAGGATCGCTGGTCTTTGTTATCCCCGTCAAAATCCGGCAGGGCATTCCCGGAACGCATGCTGCTGTATTTCTGGTTGGTTGTCCGGTTCCTCTCATTCTGTTTCGTACCGCCGGAAGCATAGGGCGGATCCGTGATCACTGCGTCAAAGATCTCCGGCTGGAATGATCTCACCAGCTTCAGCGTATCTCCATGCAGGATCCTCCAGCGTTCTCCCCCTGCGGATTCCTCCGGGTACGTCCCTTCTTTTAATAATTCCTCCAGTTTCAAGCTTTTCTCCATAGGCATCCCTTCCTTTCTTTTTCCTATATTTACAGAAAACTGTGCCACGGGTTCCTTTCATGGAATCTGTCAGCGACACAGATTTTTCTCCTGCTTCTGTTTTCTCTGGTTTTTCTTTTCCCTGACATCGCTCAGTTCCGTTTCCACATATTCACTGATGATCCCCAGCGCCTCATGGTAACTGCCTGCTTTGAAAACCCGGCCATACATCTCATCCGCTTCTTTTCTCTGTCCATTTCTGGAAAGCAGCCTGCCAGCATCCGCTGCGATAGAAAAGATATTTCCTTCATGGCCGATAAGCTGTAGTCTGGGGCGGTTCTTTCTTGCTGGCTGGCATGACCTGCCTTTCTCTGGATCTGCTGTTTTCTCATTTCCCGGATCTGGCTTCTTCTCTGCTGTCTGCGTCCGGAACTTCATTCCCGCCCCCTGCCAGAAATGCACATTCAATGTCCCGCCGTCTACCTGGATATCTCTCTGTTCGAACCCTTCTCCCCAGCCATCGCTGTACTGGCCAGTAATATAATCACAGAGTTCCTGCAGTTCCTCCGATTCCAGATATTCTCTCATCCTTAGCGTGGTACAGCCATACAGAACTCCTTCCGCACTTTCTACGGAAACGATGGCAGACTCTACCTTTTCTTTGATGGAATCACTGCCATGGAAATATTCCATCAGGTTGCATATATCGCCGCCATCTTCCTCTGGACTGTTCTCACGGTCTACCTGCTTCTGGATAGATTCCATATACTGTAAGAGATCCGTTCCATCCAGTAATTCTCCGTCACACCCAACGTCTCGTTCCCAATCGGATCCTTCCTCCGGGAAAAATTCGCCGGTCAAAGGTGTAAGAAGCTTGACCTCGATTCCATCCTCTATATGGTCATTTTTATTCTCCATCCGTTTCACCTCCCCTGCTCCATTTGATCCTGTTTTCATAGATTACTTGACACTACCGCTCCCTTCCCTGCTCCGGTTTCTTTTTTTGTTCTCCCTGCTCTTCCTTTTCTCTGGCGCTGTCCGGTTCTATTTCCACATATTCATGGATAATCGCTAACGACTCTTCATAGCCTCGCACCTTGGAAACTCGGTCATACATCTCGTTTGCTTCTTCCCTCTGTCCGTTTTTGATGAGTATCTGCATGGCTCCCGACAGGACAGAAAAAATATGCCTGCCATGTCGGGTAAACGATAGTTTCGGTTTAGGCTTTTTCATTTGTAGGCATGGCGTTTTCACTTTTGGAAACGTGGTTGTTGCACTTTCTGGAATTGGAATCTTGGGGTGATCCAGATCCGGATTTTTTATAACCGTAGACTGTATCTGGAAATCCGGGCTTTCTATAGAATCGAAATACACTCTTATGATTCCACCTTCTGCCGGGATATCCCTCTGTTCAAATACTTCCCCCCAGCCATCGCTGTACTGCATGGAAATATATTCGCACATTTCCTCCAGTTCCCATACCTCCAACTCTTCTTTGAGCAGAAGCGTGGTACAGCCATACAATACGCCCTCCACATTCTCTACGGTGATCACGCCATGCTCCACCTTTTCCTGGATAGACGGGCTGCCATCAAAGCATTCCTCCATAAGGTCAAATGGATTCCCACCCTCTATCTCCGGGCTGTTTACTTTGTCTACTGCCTTCCGGATGGCTTCCTCATAATCTGCCAGTTCCCTGACATCTATCTCTCTACCAGGTTCTTCCACATCCCCTTTCTTTCCATGTCTACATTTGCGGAAAAATACACCCGCCAGAGGGGACAAGAGCTTCATCTCGATCCGGTATGGAGCGTTTCTCTGTATCATCCTCTCTCCGGTACTGATTTCCTTTTCTCCCATTTTCACCTCCCTTGACTTGGCGGTCTGGATATGCTTTTATTCCTTTCCATTTCCTGTACAGCCAGATCTCCATAGTCCGCACCTTCTATCTGCGGCAGATTTTCTATGATCCGGTAATCATTTCCATAGGCAGACTTGATATGTTCACAAGCCCATCTCCCGGCAAAATCATTGTCCGTACAGATCTCGATTTCCTCAATCTCTGGATGGTTCTTCAAGAAATGTACCAATGCCGGAGGATTTTTCACATGCTTCCTCGGCGTTTTATCTTCAGATATCCCCTGCTTTTCCTTTCCTGCACTCCGTTCTTGGGGAGCGCTGATTCCTCCCAAGGCAAGTCTATATTTATCTGTCCTTCCCTCTTCTAAAGTCATGTGAGCCAATGCGTCAATACACGCCTCATATACTGTCACCCGGTTGCTCTTCCCGTTTGGCGGTACACAAAACGCATAATTCTTCTCACTTCCAGCCTGTTCAATCCGAAAAGACTTACCGTCTTTATCGTAAATCCCACGCAGGAACGCATACCTGGGTTTTCGGGCTTCATCCATCCCAACAAAAACAGCGTTATGGTATGGAGTGCTCTCATATAAGATGCCGAGCCTCCGGCAGTAACGGATCACATCACTGCTGATCCCCCTGTTGTTCAGATATCTCTGGACACGGCTGCAGTTCCAGAACGGCTCCGGCAGCACAAAGGGCTTTCTTGGCCTTTCCTCTGGCTGGAATGGAATACACGCTAATGATGGATTCTCCTGCAGCAACAATCCCACCGCTTCCTGGAAATCCATGCCGTCTACATGGATCAGAAAGTTCAAAGCGGAGGTCCCTCCGATATCCCTGGACTTCCAATGCCATTTACTGGTGATCCCATTGATCTTGAAGCTGTCATGATCCGTCAGTTCCCATTCATTCCTTGCGGAAGACTTCTTCAGCCGGTAGGGCTGGTGCTTCTGTAAATATTCCATAGCCGTCACTGACCTCACGGTCTCCAGCTGAGCTTCCCCATACCAGGGCATTAAAGCAGGGCCTCCTGCAGCTGCTTCACCCGGTCAGTACGCTCCCATGGGAACTCCTTCCTTCCGAAATGCCCATAGGCAGCGGTCTGCCGGAAGATAGGGCGTTTCAAACGCAGGGCGTCGATGATCTGCTTCGGGGTCAGTTCAAATACCAGAGGAACGGCTTCTGACAGGCAGTCATCCGCACAGGCCGTTCCCGTACCGAATGTATCCACCTGCACCATCACTGGCTGTGCCACCCCGATGGCGTAACCCAGGGATACCTGGCACCTCCTTGCCAATCCCGCGGCTACGATATTTTTTGCGATGTATCTTGCCATATATGCCCCGGAGCGGTCTACCTTGGAACCGTCCTTCCCGGAAAAGGCTCCGCCGCCATGTGGCACCTGGCTTCCATAGGCATCCACCATCAGCTTTCTCCCTGTCAGCCCCGTATCGGCATCCAATCCACCCTGCACGAACCGCCCGGAGGGATTGATCAGGATCCGGGTGTTCCCATCCGGTGGAAGAAGACGCAGCGCTGGAAGGAGTACTTTCTCCCGGATTTCCTTCTCCAGCTTCCTCAGATCTTTATCTTCCTCATGCTGGCAGGAGACCACCACACTGTCCAGACGGACGGGCTTCCCTTCTTCATATTCCACCGTCACCTGGGCTTTCCCATCCGGCAGGATCCCCTGGATATACTGGCTCTTTCTGCAGGCGGACAATTCCGCTGTGATCCGGTTTGCCAGCACGACAGACATGGGCATTTTCTGCGGGGTCTCATCACAGGCGTAGCCGATCATGACACCCTGGTCTCCTGCCCCATACTCTAATTCGAAGCTCCTTTTCGATATCCCTTTCCGTTTTTCCCATGGGCATTCCACCGCCTCGGCGATATCCGGACTCTGGTGGTGGATCCGGGCGTCCATCTGTATTTCTCCCGAAGGATATCCCACCTTCTCCAGGACTTCCTTAGCTGTCCAGAACACATATGGCTCATATCTGCTGGTGATCTCCCCGGCGATCAGGATATTCCCTTTCGTAGCCAATACCTCACACGCCACTTTTGCCTCCGGATCCTGCTTCAGGCATTCATCCAGGATGCTGTCTGCGATCAGGTCGCAGAGCTTATCCGGATGCCCTTCCGTCACGGATTCCGCTGTATAAAATCGTCTCATGAACGACACCTTCCTTTCAAAAAAAGGCAGGAGATATTCCTCCTGTAAAAGGACATCTCCTGCCTGGTATTTTTTATCGCTGTTTATTAATAATATCTTTCTGAAATTCCTCATACCAGAAAACAATAACTGGTACCTATTTGCTTCATCTCTGTTACAATAGTAAACGGAGCGTTGCCCCACAATTCAGGTATGCTGTTTCGAACACTTCTTCTGAAAAAGAACACTCCCTCTGTCTCAGATTCTGCACTTTTCGGGTACTTTCGAACACTTCCTCTGAAGATGAACACTCCTTGTCTCACATTCCGCGTTTTTTGGATACTTTCGAACACTTTCTCTGAAAAGAGCATATTCCCTCCCAGATTCCCACATCTTCTCCGGCTCATCAAAATATTCCCTCTGCCGAATCTGTCCTTCCTACTTATCGTATCTTTTTCTCCTGCGGATCAACAGCACTACCAGCACAATGAATGACAGCAGGCCTGCGAAAAGAAATACCACGAACAAATCCAATGCATCCCCTGTCTTTGGCGCAGATGTTATCCCCGATACAGCGGTTTTATCCGACATTCTGGCATTTTTTATTTCGATGCTCTGGATTTCCTTTGTATCTCTCACGATGAATTTTGCTTCTTTCGAGATCACATACCCCTTCGGCACAGCCGTTTCCCGCAGAGTCAATTCTTCATTTACCGGCAGCTTCTCCATACGGCAGGGCTTGCCGTCCGTTACCCATTCCTTCAGAACATTTCCTTCCCCGTCAAGGAGCTGCAAAGTAACACCTGGAAGCTCTTTCCCTGTAGGCTGGTCTTGGACAGAGATATCTATTTTGGAGTATCCATCTTTCATTTCCACCTCTGCCACACTTTCTTCCGATACCTGGAAAGTGATATCGGATGCCGATACATAGCCCGCCTTATATGGCGCCGTTTTTTCATGCAGGATGTACTCTCCCTCCGGCAGTCCATAGATCGCATGGGCTTCTTTCGTGCTGGTCCACTCTTCGACCAGGTTTCCTTTTTCATCCGCCACCTGCAGCACAGCGCCCTCCAGCATTTCACCGGTAACTGCGTCTACTTTGGTAACATGTAGTTCCGTTGGCTCATTTTCCTGCTCCGTATTCTCAGGAACATCATAAACGGTCAGCTCTATCTCTTTTTCATTTTCCATATCTACCGGATAAACATTGGAATCCAGCAGGTACTTCTCCGGCGCTTTCCGCTCTTTTACAAAGACCTGTTTCAATCCCGTATCAAGAGAATCACCGGATGTTTTTCCATTTTCATCGGTCTCCGGCATTTCCATCAACAGCTCTTTGCATTTATGATCCTTATAAATACCATATACTGCGCCTGCCACCGGCTCGTCTGTATCCCGGTCTTTTTTCAGCAGGCTGATCCTTGCCTGCCCCAGCCAGTTTACAGTGAAGCTGACCGGTTCTGCGGACGTAGATTCATAAACATCGATCTCCGTTTTTCCTTCTCCGGATGCCAACGCTAAAAGCTTCCAGTCATCTTTTATAGATCCGAACAGCTCACCGGAATCATACTGCCCATCCACATCCATTTTGGCAGAAAGATAGAACGAATCGCCGCCATAAATTTTGATAGTTCCATTGGTGATAGATGCCTCTCTGGTTACGTTATAACAGGTGACTTTTTCGGGGACATTGAGTTCGATGTAATTCTTGCTGTCCCCATCCAGCTGGATCTCTGGTGTTTTCTGGAGGTCGCCGTCCCGGATGGCATCCACAGATGTACTAGACAATACCAGTTCCTCTCTATGTGGATTTTCCTGCCGGAACAGAAGCTCCATATAATCCATTACGCCTGCTTTTTCCAGATCCTCCTTCGCGCATCCCATAGATCCGGCTTCTCCTGCGTATGCATAGTTAACTGCGATATGGGTATATACATATTTTTCTTCCTTACTTTTTCCGGAAAGAGCTTCTCCTGTTAAATCTCCTTTGCCGCCATAGCCATAATATAAAACTTTCTGTAGGTTCTCATTGGAATCCAAAACAGAGGATACGGCCTCTCCGGTAAAAACGTCCGCATTCTGGTTTTCCAGACAATAGGCAACCCCACCATTGATCTGGAACCAGCTGGTCTCATGATCCCCGAGAGGATCCGGATATCGAACAGCATCCCCCTTCTCTAAATTCACGACAGAATCGACAGATCCGAAAGCGTTTCCGGCGGCGGAAATAATCATCACCTTTCCCTCCGCAATGTCCTTTTGCAGCTTGGACAGGGATTCTTCCGTAGCTTCTTTCCCGCTGATCGTAATCTTCACCTTCTCTGTACCCTGCGGCCTGCCCTCTGTCTTATCCTCGGATGTTGAATCTTTCTCTGCGTCTGGATCTTTCTTTTGTTCTGAATCGTTATCAAGTTCCTCATCCTTTTTTGATTCTGAATCTTGATCAGATTCCAGATCTTTCTTTTCTTCTAAATCTGCATCCGGCTTCGGCTCATCCTCTGTATCCGTATCCGTTTTCTGCTTTTCTCCGCCATTATCTGATCCATTTGCCATGCCCTCCGTATCCGTCAAAATGATCTTGCGGGTGACCACGTAACACTCCTGCTGGTCCTTGGGCGTGACCAGATAGCTGGCGGTATAGGTTCCTGCCCTATAAAGCTGGAATTCACTTCCATCATCCCCCACGACTTTATAAAAAGAAACCTCGTCCTTTTCCGGGTCAAACCGGATTCCTTCCAGGCTAGTTCCTATCGAAAAAGCCTTATCATTCACTTTTATCGTAAGATCCTCCGCTACGACACGGTGCTTTGCCTGGATATTTGACTGCGCACTTCCTTCTGCCCTATTCTCTGATGTTACATTTTCCTGCTGGCTGGCCGGTTCCTCTGCTGCATAGGCAGGGGAAACATTCCCCATCGGGATCAGCCCCATGACCAGTGCCAGCCCAAAGGCCGCAAGCCTTGTTCTCATTTTATGAAATGTCATTGCATTCTCCTTTTTCTCATTCTAATCATTCATCTATAATTATCTTTCAGGATCACTGTGGGTCTTCTTTGTCCTGGCTATTTCCTTTTTCGTCCATTTCACCGCGTCACGGACAGGTTTTTCCGGGATCCCATTCTGCCTGCACCCCTCTAAGATCCCATTTAGGTACAGTCTTGACGGGCTGGCCAGAGTTTCCTTATACGGTGCGTTCATGACATACGCCATCACGTCCATCTGCATCCCTGCCTTATTCCGCACACGGATCGTCTCTTTCCCATACAGATGGGGATATCCTTCGTATCTGTCCAGGCTCTGTTCACACTCCGGCGTGATCTCCCATAGGACGCCCTCCACCTGGCTTCCTTCCTCCGGAAAAATGGTTGCCACGCCATTCCCTGCTGGTCTCCCGCAAAACGCAAGGCGGTGGTCTTCCAAACGGACAGTTTCCACCACCCTGGCATCCGGACACCGGTATTCCATCTGGTCCAGGTTCATGTTACTGCCATAGGCAAAATAAAATTGATTCTCTATGCTCCGTCACCTTCCTTCTGTTGTTTTATTTCTTCACATATCTGTAATTGTTTCGGACAAGATATCACTTTGGCCGTACTCTTATATAAAAATATAAGATCGCAAAAGCAATCCCCGTTCCGCTACCGTTCCGTTCCCACATCATTCTTTTGCAGGCATTTGTATGTACTCTTGTCATACCTCCACGCCGGGTCGCCCTCCAGGTTTTCCAGCAGATGCTCCCGGACATTTTTAAATTCCGTTCCAATTAGCCCCAGCCGGAGCAGGAAGGTACGGAACGTAAAACACGGATTTTCCGTGATCTCCGTTTTTCTCATATGGGTACATTTCTGGTTGATCGCCTGGGCGGAAATGGCAAGCGCGAGCGTGATGTTCGCCCGCACTTTTCCTGCGTGGAGGGTACTCTCAAAGCACCGCCATTCCAAGGTCCCTTTAGAAAAAACGGCATGAAGATTTAAGGCGAAATACCTGGACCAGTTATAATGGTCCATGCTGTAGTCCCCGCCCTCATACCACGCCCGCTTCAGCTTTTCCATGGAAATGTTGCTGTTCGGCATCCTCCGGATCTTTTCCAATACCGCCGGACGTACTTTCTGGCAGTATTCTTCTTCCCTTGCGGTCTGCACCTTCAGCGCCTTGAACAGGATATCTTCCTTGGAATACATGATCGTCAGCGCATTCTTGAGGCTCCTTGGCGTATGGTTGGAAGCATCCACATGCACGTGCATGCCACAGGACGGATTCACTCTGGCTCCGTTTCTTCTTAAACAGCGCACCACTTCCTGCAGCTTTCCCATTTCCTCATAAGTCAGCTTGGGGCTTACCATTTCCGTACAGTATTCCGTTTCTGCCGGAACTATCTGCCCGCTGGCTCTCCGCTCCGGGCGAATACTTGAGTCATATACGAATTTCCATTCTTTTCCTTCCCGGTCTAACAGACGCCAGGAATCATAAAAATGCCTGTGGTAAATGGAAGTGCCGAACATTTCCGAGACTACTTCAGCGGCATGCTTCCTCGTGATCCCCGTCATCTCGATCTCCGTCCCATAGAATTGCTCTTTCAGATCCATCCTGTTCCTCCTTGCTTCTATACAGGAAAAAACGGCATGGCGTTCATCCATACCGTTTCTTCCTTATCTCTGATCCGATTTCTATTCTTCTGTGACCGTATCACCTGCTTCCTGCTCCGGTTCGTCTGCGTCATCCATTTCAGTGGCTTCATTATTATTTTCGGATTCCTCCGTTTCTTCTACTTCCGCTGACTCTTCTGCCTCCCCTTCCGGAGCGTCCTCTGCTCCTTCGGCTTCTGCGCTTCCGCTTCCTCAGCTTCCGGCTCCACCGCTTCCCCTGCTTCGCCGACCTCCGCTTCTTCGGATTCCGCTTCCTCCGGCTCTTCTGCCTGTTCTTCTGTTTCCCCAGATTCTTCTTCCTGCTCCGCAGGCGGCGCTTCCACCTCTGTTTCTTCCACCGGTTCCGCAGAATCCTTTTCTTCTCCGAATTCTGCCTCGATCTCTTCGATCGCCTTTTCGATCAATGCGATCAAAAAATCTTTCTGTCTGCATCCCTTCTTTGCTACCGCCGCCTTAAACCTTGCGAAGAGTTCCTCCGATACCTGTACTGCCACTGTCCTTACTGCCATGCTGACCTGTCCTCCTTTTTCTGTGAAATGTTCTTCAATGACCTGCTGTATGAATTGCTGTGTGCTGATCTCCCTCTGTTCAATTTCCTGCCTCACTTTCATATGCAGTTCCAGCGGGATCTTCCCGCAGATGTTCTTCATCTCTGCCATGTGGGTTCCTCCTTTTCTTTTGTTATATACAGGATACTTGGAAACCCCATGGATATCCATTCACAATACCCAACAAAGATGGTGATTTCAAATGCAGCATACCTAACAATGGCATACTTTTTAATCCTCCCTCAAAACGGCACCACCTCCCTTCCCCATCCTCATTCCATCTGTGACAAAAAATCCAGCATCTGGCCGGGGATCTCCTGCTCCCTGTTTTCCGGTTCTGCCAACACTGGAACCTTTTCCAACCTGATCCCATCCAGCGCTTCCCGAACAGCTCCCCTGATCATTTTTTCCAAATATTGCGCCTGGTCTTTCTGCAGGATTGCCTGCACAAGGAACAGGTTCTTCTGCCCTTCCGGAACATTTTTCAGGATCTCCCATGCCCTCTGATGTTCCGGATACTCCAGGTTTGGCCGGAAAGAGAACACCGGGCGGCTCATGTTTTCAGCATCTGCTCCGCGATCCGCTCATACCCGGCAGCATTGGCATGGACATCGGTCAGAAATATTGCCCGGCACAGCCCATCCTGGGGCTTGATATGGCGTTCTATGATCGATGCGCCGCCACCCATAAATACCACAGGAATTGCTCTGAGATCAAAGCCAGCCTCCATAATGTAAGACAGAATCCGCTCCGTATAGATCCGTCCATGGCTTTGGATCATCTCTTTTGCCGTCTGGTCCATGCTGCAGGCGTTTCCGTTTAGGACACGCTCGATCTGGATATCTGTGACCGACAGCCCCGTCCTCCGGCGGATCTGCTCCATGGCTTCGTCCATGCACCGGATGACTCCTAATTCCAGGCTGCGGCATGTGGCGGCATTGGGAACCGCATTGTCCAATCGCATCAAGTCTACCGTCCAGCCTCCAATATCAACAAGAAGGACGGAAGGCTCCTCTTTTACATACTCCGGGTGCAGGGCAATGGCAGAATAGCCCTGGGGGAACAGCTTTACATCCCGGATCCATAACCGGTATTTTTCATCGTCATACCGGAAACACATCGGCTGGTGGTCACGCAGCAGGTACTTCCGGAATGCCTGCTTCTCCCTCCCAAAGCCAGCCAGGGGCAGGCCAGCCGCAAGGACGATCTCCATCTGGTTCTTCGCTTTCCTGCACCGGATCTCCTGTGCCAGCGCCGCCATGGTCAGAAGATAGTAATTGTCATTGACCGTCTTGTCCTTTAATAATGCCTGCCGTCCGGTGCCGCAGACATAATATTTCCCCTCGTACTGGAGGACATTCTGCATGGTGTAGGGCTCATAATCATAAACGGCAAGCCCGCTGGGGAACACCACATGAGCCCCCTTGATCGCATAAAAACCATGGTCGATCCCGATAACCATGGGCATCACTTCCTTTCCATATTTATTTGTAATCCAATCTTTGTGGAATGTTATCAGAAATATTTTGAACTTGAAATGTAGAGTCCGCCGGGCTTTCCCCTGCGGTTGCCGGACACTTTTTATGAAATCCCCTGTGAGAGAGGGCTGGAGACAGGGAGAGAAGGGGCAGTCCCGGACACTTTTTCTTTCCAGCCGGTAGGGGTTACTCCCCCTTGGAAGCCGGCTGCCCTGCAGCCGGCCCATATGCGAGGGCGCTTTCCCTGACCCTTGCGTAATGGATGATCCGTATCTTCTTCTGCCGTTCCTTTTCCCGCATCTGGCGGTACGCCTCCCCTGTCAAGAACAGGCGGCAGTGGTCTCCCGGCCTTCCATAAGGCTCCAGGCCGTTCAGTATACGAAATTCCAGCATATGGTCTGTATCTACAGCATGCCGCTTTTCACATAAGATGGAATCTCCTTTGACATAATCCACACCTGCTGTCTCCCGTGCGATCGCCAGAAGCTCAAATACACTCATTTCCAAACCTGTCAACCTCCTTCTAAATTTACACAAATCCTGCCAGCAGCTTTTTTTGCACACTTTGGCACAAAAAAGCAGGAAGTATCCTATAAACGGCTCCTTCCTGCTAAGGTTCATGAATCTCTATATTTTTTCTATTCTTTCCTTAAAATATATTCCGCATCTGTATTGTCTCATTTTTACAACCTTTATTCTATTTTCCAGCAGTTAAAATCTATAGAAAATGCAGAAAATGAGACATATTTAGGAGGAAGGCAAATGCATCGCATTTTTTTTATGCCTTCCGACGACTTGCCCTCGAACGTCAGTGAGGGGGGCGCTACCCTAATACCAGGAGGAACAATCATGCCAAAACCACGAACAAAGACCGGTGAGAAAAACCTCATCAGCCGCCAATTAATTGAACTTCGCAGACAACACAATTATTCCCAAAGGTATCTGTCCTACCTGCTCCAGCTTGCTGGCTACGACATGGACAAGAATGTGATCACCAGGATTGAGACAAATCAGCGGTATGTCACCGACCTGGAGCTGCAGGCCCTTTCCCAGATCTTCCATGTTTCCTATGATTACCTCATTGATGGAAAAGACAGGGAAGGACACACATGAATCCGGAACTTACCGCTCCGGATCCTTCTTTCCATGGTTCAGGTAAAATCTACCATCATACCGGTTCTACAGATCCTCTTATAGTCCGCATTCTGCAAGAGCACCTTAGATTGATGCCTCACTTTCCGGTTCAGCACTTTTTTGTTTTTGGAGATCCCTCCACGGAGTTCTCCCCGGAAACTGCATGGTCCGTTTCCCCTGCACCAGCTGTTCCTTTTGATCTTAGCAGTTCCCTGCATTGCTTCCTGTAATGCCATGGTCTCTCTCCCTTCTTTAACGGTTCTGATGTTCTTTGGTTTCCCTTGGTGAGCTTGAAATATCTTCTACCGCATATTGATAGAAAAGTTTCGCAAACAGGAGCCAGCGCCCATGGATGGCATCTGCATAGTTGGCAATGGCTTGCTTCAATTTCTTCGATTTCCACAGGTTGCTCACCATTTTCTGCGCCTCCGATTCCATCTCCACCCTTATCCGGTACTCCGGATTGGAGGAACGGAGCATCTGGTCCGCTTCCTCGATCTGGTTCCCGGCCAGAAGATCCAGAAGCTCTCTTGTCCTGTTTTCTCCCGCCTCCTGCTTTCCATCCAGATGGATGCCATATTCCTGCAATCCCGGGATATTCATGGCCTGCCCTAAATAATAATGGTATTCCCGGATCAGAAGTTCTGTCCTCTCCCGCAGGTCCAGGTATTTTATGACCGCCTGATGTTCTTCAGCTGTCAGTTCCATGGCATCCTCTCCATCCAAAAACGGCCCGATCGCTGGATACTCATCAGCCAGCTGGCTCTGTTCATTTAAGATCGCTTCAAACTGGGAATGGTTTTCTTTCAGATACGTGACCACTTTCCGGTCTACCCATAGTGACAGCACCTCCCTCCACTGTGCATCTTTGTCGCATTCCAGCATTTCCTTTTTCTCCTTTCTAAAAACTTCTCTGCTTCAAGTACGACACTATACCAGCTTGTAAAAGGGGAAGCCATTCACAGAACCTACCAATCCTCATCCTCTAAAACTGTGCAGATACCACAAAAGGCTGCTTTACACGGCATAATAGATCCTGGTTCTATATGGAATATAAAAAAGCAGATACAGTTTTATTGACGATAAGATCACACTGTACCTGCTGTCTCCAACACGTTCCCCTTATTCTCTTTTATGTATTTCTTTTTCAGTACCGGATAAAATAATCCTTAAACGGGATGCTGCACTCATCCTGGGCCGGAACAAAGTGCAGGCTTTTCAGCACATTTCTCCGGATCAGCGCGTCCTCCTGCGCTTTCATGATCACACTGCGGACATGGAAATCTTCGTATATATGCTTCAAGAGCGTTTCCATTAATTCCTGGATATCTTTTCCGGCTTCATATTCCGGCAGAAGGTCAAGACGCAGGATCCCCATGCAATTCCCATCTGCCGAATACTTATAAGAAGGACAAATTTCTGCCATTCCGATGATCTTCTCCAGTTCAATATCCATGACCGTAAAACGGACAAAATCCTTTTCCTGGTACCGGCTTTCCCAAAACTCCATGCATTTCACAAACTGGCTGAAATCCGTATAATAAAAATCATCACCGCAGCAGTCTCCGTTAAAATATTTGGCAGCCTCTGGATTGCTATAGCATGAAAAGAGGCCTTCCGCGTCCTCCATCCTCATTTTTCTTAAGCAGAAATGCTCAGATTGATAAACAGGACATTTTTCAAATACATTTGTTTCATTCATTTTCATCTTCCTCAATTGTCGTTTTGTATTGTATATCATACCAGAACTTATGTTTGCTTTCAAGTGAATTTTTATGAAACTCGTGCATTTGGGATTGTGTGATTATCTAACCCGGTCGCTGCGTTTTTTCTTCTCCCTGTTTTTCTCTCTTTCCATTTGAATTTTCCACGCCTCATCTGCGCCCTTTTCTACCAGTTCCTTCAACTCTGGCAAGGACGTATTCCACATCGAATGATCACTGCAGTTTTGAGCATGGTACCCTTTAGAAAATAGAGTCCCCAGCCTTGGATACACAATAAGCACATCCGGTATTTCCAGAGGATATTCCATCAGCGGATGGTACGAAATCCCCTGGGATATTTCTGCCAGCATCTTTTCCTTCATTTCAGATGTACAGTCCTGATAAATGTTACGCCCGGTCAATTCCTTATAGGCGTCATATCCAACATAGTTTAAGGATTCAAATTCGCAGTTCCCGTACCTTTCTACATCTGCGAGTGTATCCGGATTCTCTAACGCGGCCATATAGATTTCTTTCCCTTGGGCAATCAGCCATGACCTGAAATCAATAAACCGGTCATCGCTGCAGCCATTCTCCTTGATAAGCGCGGCTACGCTCCAAAGACCATATTTGTTAGCCGCTTCCTTATACCCATTCATGACTGCATAGAATTTCAATACTTGTTCCGGCTTCATTCCCAGCAATCGCCCTTTTAACCAGCGAGCCATGAATACCCTATCTCTTCCACACTGTTCTTTTGCACCTCCAATGAGCTGCCAGAAAGTATCCTTATCAATCTCTATAACATCTCTTCCTATATCAAATCACCTCTCCTGTCTTTCATCTTATTTTGCCCCTCCCCCTATCCCTATGCTTTCTATCCAACAAAAAACCGGCATCTGGAGTCCGCATTCCTCCCTGCCAGTCATTACATTTTTTCCCTCTACTTCATACACATTTTTCCCTATGCCTTGTGTATCAAGTAGCTATATTCCATTATTTTTCACTCTATACACTCTATACACCGCAAAAACCCTTGCACCAGTTTATTAAAGGCTTAATGCAGAAAGCCCTGAACTATGGCAAGAACCAGGAAGTATACTTGAAAAGGTTTATGGAGGATGGATATGTACCAATGCATAATTCTGGAAGTGAGCGCTGCATCATCCCCTTGTGCATCGGGAGGAACAACTGGAAAGCGATCGATAGCGAGTCCGGTGCAGATGCGGCAGCCTATGCGTACTCCATTGCGGAAACAGCAAAGGCGAACCATGCAGACCCATTCTGTTACTATAAGTTCTTATTAGAAGAACTCCCGCCCCTTCTAAAAGAGCATGGACTGGACGAAGACCTGAGCTTTCTGGATAGCCTCATGCCATGGTCGGAAAGCTACAGAGCTTACGAACAGTACGAGAAAGAGAGACATCTACAGGTATTATCCGGCGTGGTATAACTGGCCTCGCCACCATTTGTGGCAAAGGACGCGCCTACACATGATGTGCAGGCATGTTCCGCATGCCCTCATGAAAAATGCATTATAATTGTCAAAGTGCAGGTTTGCTGAATATTTTAGCAAAATCTGCACCTTTTGTCAGTGGTACTGATTATCTACCGTTTACCTTTTAAACACAATATACTCTATACACAAAACCCTTGCACTAATTTAGGATTCCCTGCCATAAGCAAGAAAAAAGCGTGCTGTTTTTTACCGCACGCTGTAAGAATTATAGTTTCTATATGGAGGTTTTAATTCGCAGCGACTGTGCAGTCGCTACTGCATTTAAAATGCCGTCTAACATGGTAACAACGTGTCCTAATATTCCATATACTCAAGACAATTATTCATATCTTTATCGATATCGCTCCTGTCGCTACCATTATCCTTTGCCAGTTGATAGTATTCATAAGCCTTATTATAGACCTTAAGCTGATGATAAGAGCATCCAATATAATAACAGGCGTCCGCTGTATAACTGCTATTACCCTCCATTGCCTTTTTCATATCCTCAATGGTGTGTTCAAAATCTTTTTCATCATAATGCATACATCCGCACGCATAATAGAATTCAGCATTATCTGTACAATTCTTGATTGCTCTACTATAAACGTTCTTTACTGCCACATCATCGTTCTTCGTTTTATATAGTTCAGCAAGTCTTTTGTATGAATACGAATAGTCTGCTCTGAATCTTAACGATTCCTCATAAACTTCTATTGCTTTACCTATTCTCGTCTCATCTCTTTCTATCACGTGAGCTTTCCATGCAAGATGATACCCCTCATTGTAATAGTCCGAATTATCTTTATCGATTGAGATAGCACGGTCAAAGGCACTCTCAGCCTTTGTCAAATCATCTGACGTATCCCGACCATAATATACAATTCCAAGCTGTGAAAAGTATTCTGCATTTTTAGAGTCATATACTACAGCATTTCTATAGTTCTTTATGGCTCTCTCCAAACTTTCATCGGAATTAATGGAAGTGTTTATTAATCCGGCATAGTAATAATATTCAGCAATAGCCTTATCCTTTACACTATCTAATTTATCAACAGACTCAATATCTGTATCCACCTCTACCCCGCTTTCTGATCCCTCTTCTAAATCTTCAATAGACTCTCTCTCTGCTTTCGTATATTTCTCTATGGCAATATCTATGTAATTAAGAGCATTCTGAATTGCCTCATCATTATCTGTACTAATCCCATACCATGCCTTACCACAATAAAAATAATAATCAGGGACGGTATCATCCAATTCTATGGCTTTTTGTAAATCATCTCTCGCTACACTGTATTTCGAAATCCTATCGTGATATTCTGCCTTGCCTCTTAAGTAGTAATATTCAGCCACTTCATCGTCTTGAGCGATTGCATCATCAAAATTATTAATCGCTATTTTATAACATTCCTCAGCCGTGTCACCTGGTAACGAATATTTATATTCTTCTGTCCCGTCGTCCTTAATCATTGCAATTTCCAGATAAATCTTACCTCGTTCAGCAAATTGCTCTGCATTAGCTCCTTCTCGATCAATCACTTCATCAAGTATTGCAAGTCGTTCTACAAAATTATTCTGTGAATAGTCACTCAAGCAATACATGACCTTTGCAAGATATAGGTGAAAAACTTCTTTTTTCGGACCGACAAAGAAGCAAACGCTAAGTATTACAAGCATGAGCAGTATTGTTCCGGCAAATTTTCTAAAAACATCAAACCAACGTGCTACAGTGCAATGTGCTACAATCTCATCATATCCCTTTATACTCGGAATTTGAATAAACAATGCCCACAATTCTGAAACTGAGATAATTACAATAAGGAGCATTCCATATCCTGCATATGAGAGATCAAAAAAAGCCCTCATTTCAGATCTTACCCAGAGGAAACTTCCAATTGTCAACAGAATTCCAAACGATAAGTAAAGTAATATCGCTACCACAACAGTAAACCCATCAGACTCAATTTTTGATTTATCATCAGTTTTTCCGTAATCCTCAGTTATGTATCTTACCATTAGTTATCCTCCTCATTGTAATCTTATACGAAGTAGACGGTATTAACCGTCACTCCTTGAGCCTTAGAATCCTTTTTTCATTTAGGCTTGACTTGTGTACGAAGGTAATACCAGCGATGATTCTTCATTGTCTGTTCCTTCAATTAGTTCCAGCACTAAAACTTTACTTCCCCCCTCTAGACTATACATGATTATTATGAAATGTATTCTCTCTAAGTGTCAGATTATTTCCGGCATATAATGTTTTTAATTGTTCAAAGGTTAGTTCCTGATTATTCTCCTCAATATTTACAATAGAATTTGATGATATACTAAGCATCAGACGGCGTAACTGCTGTGGTGATATTTCTCTGTCCTCATCTGCTGACCTCATATAATACTTCCCATATGCTGAATAAGGTTTTTCATCTCCTTCAACATTGACTTTTATTATATTTTTATCATCACACAATTCCATAATAATCGTCGGAAGAATCTGTGGTTTGATCGCATTGGCAATACTCTGAGATATTTCTCGCATAGTGCGGTCTCCAATCTACTGTCCCACAATTTCACCATTATTCCTTACGCCAAAATATAATGTCCCTTTTCCATTTTATTCAACATAGAAGCAAGCGAAACAATGCCTTCTTTTAATTCTCCTGTTGTTTTTTGAATTCAACCAATTGTGTCTCCATACCAAGATTCATATTAGTACACCTTGATAAAGTATATCCCTTTTCATCATTTTAATCAACACTTATAACCTAAATTCCCGGTAGAATTATATCTAGGAATGGTGGAAGATGTCAGAAACCTTATAAATATAGGGTTTTTAACCACTTTTCCTCTTTACAAATTCATTTATACTAGATATAATTATATCTGGGTGATGATTTATGGGATTTCGTGGTGAACAAATTGGAAAAAATGGTGTGGTCTATATATTTGATGCAACCTCTGTCTGGAATGCTGCAAAACAGCGTTCGGAACAGAAGCGTATTTATATTGGCAAAAAAGACCCTGAGACAGGAAAACTAATACCGAATAGAAAGTATTTTGAACTCTATCATGAGGATGGTACTCCAAAAGCGGAAGAAGAACTTCCAACTCCTGTCCATGTTCTGTCTTCCTATGAGTATGGAAATATCTATCTCATGCAAGAATCAGCAGATATCACGGGCCTTTCTGCTGTTTTGAAAGATTGTTTTCCAAAACAGTGGGAGGATATCCTCTCGTGCGCAATGCACTGTTGTTCTGAGGAAGAAGCCCTTTATCTCTGCAAGCCATGGGCTGAGAATTCTTTTGGCATTCCTGCCCCTTCCTCCCAACGGATCAGTGAACTTTTGAAAGAACTCAATGAAGACAGCCGGATGCGGTTTTATAAAAAATGGGCTGCGTTACGTTCGGAGAAAGAATACCTTGCACTTGATATTACATCCATTTCATCATGGCCGGAACTGATTCAATATGTGGAACCCGGATATAATAGGGACCATGAACAGCTTCCCCAGATAAATCTTGCGATGCTTTTTGGTGAAGATTCCAAACTGCCTGTATTCTCCCGGGTCTATCCTGGCAGTGTAAAAGATGTTTCAACCCTTTTAGGGCTGGCTCCGTTTATTGAAAAAATAAAGCTGGAACAGATGCATTTTGTCATGGATAAAGGCTTTTATTCCGAAAAGTGGATTGCGCCATTGCTTGAAAAATATATCAAATTTGCCATCAGCGTCCCTTTTTCAACAAAGTCAGCAAAAGAACTAGCAGAGGATTGTATGGATGGGATATGCAGTTCGGCCAATGCTGTCATGGTAGGTGAGAATATTTATTATGCACAGACTTATATAAGAAAATGGAATAACCGGCGGGTTTATTATCATGTTTATTATGATGAGGAACGCCATATCAGGGAAAAGAGGCTGCTTATGCGGAAAGTGCTTCATTTGGAGAACCAGCTGGCGCAGGGCAGTGTAGGCATAATTTCTAAGGAAAGAACCGGAGGTGGGTTGAATAAGAGGGCAATCCTTTTTGCCCCCTTATTCAGCACACTTTCGGTTTTCCCGAATTGAACAAAGTCGCGTCCGGTATGGGAATTCAATGACTCCCATTTCCATCGGCTGACGGATATTTCTGATATTTTCCTATAGGATTTCTGACAAGTTTTCCCCGTTTAGGGTATACTTCCCCCTTACCCCCAAAGCTTATGTCCTATATCCAGTTGCTTTAGGGTCAGGCGCTGCTTCTTTGGGGTGCGCGTTCAGTGCATCCTTCATAAGCCATGGATCCGCCACAGCATGGGCATACGGTGACATCCTTTTTGTACAGTATCCTGATTGCCTGCACCTTGTCATCTTTCTTGAACCGTCTTAGAAACTCACGGCAGCCGATCAGATTCCTGCATATGGGGATTAGCTTCCGCTTGTTCTGGTTGCTTAAGATCCCATAATGCCGTATACGGACAAAGCCTTTCGGAGGAACATGCATAAAGAAACGGCGGACGAATTCAATCCCATCCAGAGTCAGTTCTTTCCACTGGCCGCCGCTTTTGTAATCCTTTACTTTTATGGTTACTGTAGTTTCGTCTATGCGCAGGATACGGCTGTTGCTGATCGCTATCCGATGTGTGTAACGTCCGAGGTAATTCATCACGGTTTCTGCCCCGGTAAAGGACTCTCTGATGTCCGTGACCCAGTTTTTTCCATAGCAGATATCCAGCAGTTCCTGATATTCATATGGATTGCGGTATTTGGCTGCGGCTCCTTCATAGCTAAGTCTCCCTGTTTTATGCAGTGCTTTGAGTCCAGACAGGAATTTCCCTTTGAAAAGTGCGGCCATCGCTTTTCCAGGCAGGAAGAACCCGTCCTTTTTCTGATGCCAGTTCCGAGCCGTATCAAGTCCGCCGCCTGTACAGAGTATGTGGATATGGGGATGGTAAGACAGGTTTGAACCCCATGTATGCATGATGCTGATGAAGCCGGGGTGCCTCCCAGATGCACCGGGTTCCTGGAAAACTCCATGACCGTATCTGCCGCCGCATGGAAAAACAAGGAGCAGAGTTCCCTCTGGTTGGCGTAGATCAAGGGATTCAGTTCAGTTGGACAGGTAAATACCAGATGGTAATACTCTATATCCAGAACACCTTCCCTCTGTGCGTCGATCCACAGTTCATTGGAAAGCGCCTGGCACATCGGGCAGGATCTGTCACGGCAGGAATTGTTATGGATCTGTATATGGCCGCACTGGCTGCATCTGGAAACATTTACCCCATACGCACCCGTCTTGCAGTTCAGAATGTGGGCCGCCGTCTTTGCCTGTCTGGCATTGGGAGTATATTTCTCCAGGTACCTAGGGTAAAACTGCCGCAGGACATCCTGGACAGTTGGATTACCTGCCATCGCCGCAGACCTCCATGCTGCTTCTTTCATAGGTGTCAAACGGACTCCTTATCCCCATGAGAGCCTTGGAAGTCATCTGCAGGTATACATCCGTGGAGTTTGGGCTTCGGTGCCCTAATAACTGTTGGATAAATGTATGGCTGACACCGTCTTCAAGTGCGTGACAGGCAAAACAGTGGCGCATCGTATGCGGCGTTACGTCTTCTGGAAGCCCAAGCATCTGTACATGCTTTTTCATGTACAATTGTACTGCTTCTGTCGTAAGCGGTTCATCCCTTACAGTGCTGGGAAACAGCCACCCCATCGGTCGGTCATACCGGTACCAGTATTCCGTAAGGATTTCCAGGTTACGGTCACTGAGTATGGTATATCGATCCTGACGATTCTTTGAAAGGGGGACATGGATCATCTTCTGTGACCTGCGG